>Ga0247757_10000006_pt1 | contig 145506 bp, 131 predicted proteins | sample UWRJL126311R4_FD_180929 | JGI IMG/M metagenome (GOLD analysis project Ga0247757, IMG submission 180929) | Plant litter microbial communities from Arlington Agricultural Research Station in Wisconsin, United States - UWRJ-L126-311R-4 | ecosystem: Environmental > Terrestrial > Plant litter >...
CGGTACCCATCGCGATGTCTTCGACCTCCCGCTCGAAGCGCTGACCCCCGCCGCCTTCAGGATGACGCTCGGCTAGTTGTCAGCACGATCCCTCGCGCTTCGCATCCCGGCTTCGCTGATCGGTCACGGCGCTTCTCCTCTGTGCGTGCCTCACGCTTCTTACGACGGAGCAAGCCGCGCTCTTTCTTGACCCGTTCCTTGTGTCGTGTCGCGTTGGCAAACGCCGGCTCGCGTTGCCGGTAGTAGCGGTCAGCGATGTACACGTCCGCGCCAGTCTGTTCGACCGCGTCGACCACGGTTTTGCTATGGAAACCGCTATCTGCGGTTACCTTGGCGCGCCTGAAGACGTCTCTGCCTCGCTCCATGGCGCCAAAAGTCTTGCGCGTTGCCTCGATGATCGGCGCGAGCAAATGCCCCTCGTAGCCTGAGCCGTGCGCTTCGGCGTGCACGACGATCGGGGCGCGGTCGTCCACGACTGCGAGGCCGTTGTAGCCCTGCAGTACTCCGCGCGAGCTGCTCATCTTGGCGCTCTCGGGATCAGTGAGGTTGCTCTTTTGCTCGTTGCCGCTTGGCCCCTGCTTCTTCTTGCCGGTCTGGAGAAACGTCTTGAGCTCCGCAATCTTGCGGCGATAGCGTTCGACCTTCCTTTCGTCTTTCAACGCGGATTCGGAGCCCTTCTCGTGCACGTCGCGCTCGCGATGGCGGGTCACGATGCGCTCAGCAATACGTTCGAGCTTCTGGCGCTTGTCCTCGAGCTCTTTATGGGTGCCGCTCCACTGCTTGGAGGCTTTCGACGGCAACTTGCACCCGTCGACGGCGAAATGTTCCTTGCCGATCAAGCCGAGCTCGGAGGCGTACAGCAGCACGTCACGGAACAGACTGACGATCTCGCGGTCAAGTTCGCTGACGAAGCCGGCCAGCGTCGTGAAGTGGGGCCGTGTATCGGCAGAAAGAGCCATAAATATCACGTTGCGGCGGCATGCTTCGGCCAGCGCGCGGCTGGAGATGACGCCCTTGTAGTAGCCATACACCACGATCTTGAGCAGGACTTTCGGGTCGTACGCCAGGCGTCCCGTGGCGTCGTTGGTGTAACGTTGCTCGAACACCGACAGATCGAGATGCTCCTCGACGATCTCGTTGAGCGCGTGCTCGAAGGAGCCTTCGACGATCTGATCTGAGTATGAGATCGGAATCATCTTGGCCTGGTTGAGGTCGTAGGCCTTGAATCTTGCCATCGCTTACCCTCCGTTGAGCTGTCTCGATGGCCTTTGTATCCATCGGCGAGCAAAATTCCAAGGGTCCCGTGGCTTTTTCTACGACCTCAACGTACCGCTGTTAAGCTGCGGCCGCATTGGTAAACCACGGCTCGCAGGTGGTGACGAGCGAGCCCGTGGTACATCACCACGGGCGAGAGGGAGGACGGTGCAGGTCACGACGAGGTGCGGCCGTCAGCTTCAACAGCTTGTTGGGCGGCCTCTGTGCACGGACGTCGTCAGGTCCAACCGGTATTTGTCGCGTCCGGAAGCCAAAGTCCCGCACAGGATGAACACCAAAGACCAGGCACCTGCAGACCTCGGGACGCCTGGCCCACGCTGAATGTACGACGGTCCTGTTCACCAAGGAAAACTTCGACGTTGACCTCTCGCGACGCGGTGTGTCCGTGGCCAACACCGTTGATACGGAGGGACGTTGCAGTCATCGGCTTCTGACAGCGCGGACATGGAATGGCCGGAGAAGGCTGGGGCCATGGCCCAAAGGTGACAGTTGCTGAAGGCACGCCGTCCTCAGGAAATTTGAGTTCGACGATGATGCGTCTGGCTGTCGGTCGAACGTAGTCGTCTCCCCAAGTCTCCCAGTCGGTCGATTCGTCCCACGAGAACAGTTCATGGCCGAGGGCTTTCAGTTCGCTGATCAGGACCCCTGCCTCAGCGCGAGCGTCGGCGGAATTGCGAAGCCGTTCGGTGAGAAGATGAGCAAGGTTGCCCGCAAGCGGGGTGGCGTCTGTCAAGTTCTCGAAATTGCGACGCGAGTACTGCTCGCCCAGTCCGGTCATGCCGTTCAGCTCTTGGTCCGCCCAACGTACCGCCGTTAAGCAGCGGCCGCATCCAGAAAGGCACGAGCTATCGGCAGGCGATGACCGAGCCCGTGGTACCTCACCACGGGCGAGAGACAGGAGGCATCAGGTTGCGACGAGGCGCGGCCGTCTGCCTTCAACGGCTTGTTGGGCGGCGCTCGCCCATCGTGCTCACACGTGGGCGACTATGCCTGTTCGAAAGCAGTCACGACTTTGGAGAAGGCTGGTTGCCAGCCGGGCGGATCCCCGCCAACCCAGTATCGCGAGTTGTCCCCAAACGGCTCTTCAACGCAGAAACTTTGGCCATCGACCTCGAACCGGCAAAACAGGGCTTTGGGCCAGGAAAAGAACCGTGGAGCGAGCGTGATTCGCGCGCCGACGATGGTCTCGACGATACGGGCGACGCGACGGCGCGAGAGCAAAAGGTTTTCGATCTCGAACGCGACAATCCGGGCCTGTTCATCTCGGATCTCGGAAAGCTTCAAGGCAGGGGTTCCCCACCGTTCGAACCGAGAGGTCCCAAGACCCGCCCGAAATGCTGAGCGAATTCTGATCCGAGCATTCGGGCGACTGCTGCCAGCCGGTGATTGACGGCTTCGGAATCGAAACCGCCGCCTTCGACGAGAGCGAGGGCTTCATTGTGGAGTGCGTAAGCCAGATGCGCTGCCTGGCGTACTTGGATGTCTGCCTCGACGTGGCTGCCGAGGTAGCCGCTGAGCAGTATGCGAATCTGGTGGAGCGCCAACGCCACTGCCTTGGTCTGGGTCGACGTTTGCTCGTGTGTCATCCGCCCGCCCAACGTATCAACGTTAAGCTGCGAAAGTCGAGCGCAGCACGATTTTCGTCAGCTTCAACGTTTTGTTGGGCGGCGGCGTCTACAGGTCTTCAGGCTTGAGTCCAGTGTGTTTTGAAATTCGCGCGAGCATCTTGGGGCCGAGTTCCTCGCGGTCGTGGAACGCGAATACGTAACTCCCCGACCCGAGCGCGTCAGGACCTTGTGTGAGCCTTTTTGACGCGCGACCTGCCAACCAAGGCGAAGCAATGCCGCGAGCACGTCACTCGCTTTCGAAGACCTCCACTCCCCCAAAGGATCATCCCTACGCTGCGAACGACACGCTTGTGACCAGCGCGGCTTCGACCTCGCCAGCCTCGATCTGATCTGCAAGGACCCGGAACGCGAGCGCCCGAGCCAATTGAGCCGCCCGCTCTTGCGTATCGCCGTACACCAGCACGCCGGCGAGCTGGGGAACCTCCGCAATCCAGCGTCCGTCGGATTCTTGCTCGAACTCGATCGTCAAGGTCATGGCCTGAGCCAAGTATGACACGCCCCGCGGCAAAAGCTCAAATGGAAGGTCATTCCACGCCCCGGTCAAGAAGCGCACCGAAGATCGCCGAAAACTCAGAGCCCAGCATGACGTCAACCGCCTTCAGCCGTTGAACAGCCGCAATTGGATCGAAGCCGCGATCCTCAACGACTGCAAGCGCTTCGTTGTGAAGGGCGAACGCGAGATGTGCTGCCTGACGAACATTGATGTCTGCGACGGTCTGACTGCCAAGGTAGCTGCTCAGCAAAAGGCGCACTTCGTACAGCGCTCGCGCGAGGATCTTGGTCTGAGTCACCGAGTTGTCGTCGTCCATCCGCCTGCCTAACGTACCGGCGTTCAGCTGCGCGCGCCAGAGGGAGCGAAGTGACCGACAAGCCCGTCTGCTGCAACGCCTTGTTGGGCAGCCGCCGTCCTTGGCGTTCCGAGCACGCAGGCGCGTGGCGAAATCACGACAGGAAAACTCAGTGCTCAGTGACGTGCGACACGACGGTAGGCCAAGCAAAGGATGAATGGCAGCGCCAGTTGGAATGCGGCGAAGGTCGCAGCGTCGAGGGCATCTGGCCCAGTCGCCGGGAACCCGTGCCTGAGACCGCGAAACAGAAACCACACAACGGCCTGACTTATGCCGATCGTGGCTGCGTATCCAGGATCGCCAAGGACCTCCCATCGGGATTTATGTTTGCGGTCGGACATGCTGGCCTAGAAATATCTGCCTGATCCGTCGCCATGTGGGTGAAACTCGACAAGACCGTAAAAAAGAGGCTTTAGCGTGAAGCTTGCACCGATGACAAGGCACTGCCGCAGTTATCAACGGAATCGCGCATCCACGGCAGGACAATGAGCGACCAGAGAGGTCGGGCGTCAGGTCGACTGGTACCACCACGCGATAGCGCTCCTGTAGCTTGCGGCTGAAGTCCGCCGAGAACTCGACCTGCCCGCTCGAACAGCGAAGCCATCTCGCGGAGCCTCGTCCAACGCGGCGGCGCACTTCGGATAATGCATCGGTCTGCCCAACGTAGCAGGCTTCAGCGGCGAAGCCGAGCGCAGCGAGGTTTCGTCCGCTGCAAGCCGTTGTTGGACGGCCCCGGAACGAGGCTTCAATGGCGCGGGCCGCGAAGCAGGAGGCCAGCGATCGGCCGAGCGCAAGGGGCTTGCGGCGATGCGACAGTCGAGTCGAGCGCGCGGGGAGGATTGTAGTCGCCTGCTCGGCGGACAGGACGAGCGGCGAGCGAAACGTTGCTGGTGGCGAGGCCTCCTTGCGAAACGCGACAGCACCGGAAGGCGCTACAGCCCACGTTCGAATGGTCGAGACGAGTTCGACCAGACGGAGCCCGCGGGGGATCAACCTGACCGGATGGAACGGCGACAAGCTATCTGGCCGCCGAGGTACAATCATCTTCACCTCGGCGGCCCCGTGAGGGCACGACGGACCGGAACCAGCTCAATTCAAGGCAGAACGCCACCTCGGCTACAAGCTGGCGGTGGCTTCAACCGCAGCGGAACACCGCGCGGACGACGCTGAAACCCGCACTCGCGTTCACACATCAGCTGCGCGACATCGCAGCCAGCTGTCTCGCGATCACGCCGCCGGTCGAGCGGGCCGCCGAAACACAACGCCACCGGATGCGATCTCGATCCACAACGACGCTTCCCGACACGAGTCCCCGCTCACGAAGACCCTCTCTCTCTCTCGGTCCGCCCATTCAGCGGCGAAGGCCAGAGGGAGCGCGTAGCGCGAGCGGCGGCCTTCGTCCGTTGCAACACCTTGTTGGCCAGCGTTCGCCCAATGGCTAGCCGACCCTTCGCAGGATCTCAACATCGCGTGTGAGCTTCGCACCGAGTCGATCCGCCTCGTTCTCGAGATCGAATCCAGTCTGCAGATTAAGCCAAAAGCGCGGGGAGTTTCGAAAGAAGCGGCCCAATCGAAGAGCGGTGTCGGCGGTAATTGCGCGCTTGCCGTGAACGATCTCGTTGATGCGTCGAGCGGGCACGCGCAGGCCCTTGGCCAACCGGTACTCGGTCAGGGCGAGTGGTTTCAAAAATTCCGCCACGAGGATTTCACCAGGATGGACGGGAGCAAGCTTCTTACGCGGCATGGCGGCCTTTCTAGTGATAGTCGACGATCTCGACGTCGTGCGCGTCGGTTCCGAGCCAGCGGAAGCAGATGCGCCACTGATCGTTGATTCGGATGCTGTGCTGGCCGGTCCTGTCGCCGGCGAGTTTCTCCAGGCGATTCGCGGGCGGGACGCGGAGGTCGAGGAGGCTGGTCGCGGCATCAAGCATGACGAGTTTGCGAAGGGCAATTCGTTGGAGGTCCGGAGGCACTCTGCGAATCCGCTGCCGTTTGAAAAGGCGCTCTGCGTCGGCGTCGCGAAAGCTGCGGATCACCGACGGATAGTAACGCGAGGCGTTACTATCCGCAAGTCGCCTCAAAACGACCCGGCGCCCAAGCCATCGCTAGGCGGACAAGCTCGCGCTCCCGTCTGGCCAACGTAGCAGTGTTAAGCTGCGAAGACCCGAGCGAAGCGAGGGTTTCGTCAGCTTCAACACGGAGTTAGCCAGCCACGGTCAGCGGGTTCCAGGCGAGGACTGTCTGGGATGACTCGTTGAGCGCGCTAATGAAGGGTAACGCTCGCGATTGGTCCCCTGATCGCGAGAAGTAGTGAATCCGGTAATACGGGCACGGCTGCCCCGCAAAGTGTAGCGCCGTAGGAACAAACAGGATGGCCGCGGCCATCTGGGTGGCCCTCAGCTTCTCGGCGATGCGCGGAATTTCCTGACGCGCCACGAACGCCTCCACCCACGCGTTCATAACCTCGGCGAACGCCTCAGGCTCACGGGTTTGGGTCCGTGCAAACTGCCGCATATATGACTCGTGCGGGAACACCTCGACCAGGTTGAGAGCCGCCAGGCCAAGCTCAACGTCAGCATGCTCAAGCTGTCGCGCGGCCTTGACGACGTCGCGGCGAAATTCATCAGTGCGCTTGGTGTAGACTACCTTTGCGGACAGCCCGACAGTCTTGTCCTGAAACGTGCACTTAACATCCGGTGGTTCAACAAGTCGGGCGGCTTCGGTGAACGGGGTGGCGAGCGCCGCAAGCAGGAGCTCCCAGGTCACGTTTCGGTCCTTGTGCGAGACGTGGGCCGGCGCGGTCAGCACGGGATTGGATCGAGTTAACGCGCGCAGTTGCGCAGGAGTGATCTGAAGGCCATGCGCGACTCCGCGGTGCAGAGCCTTGGTCAGGTAATCGATCCCAGTCACCACAAGATATTCTGCCTGGGCTCTTACGGAACCGTCAGGGCCTTTGAATTTGAATATCGGACGATCTTGAGCAAGAATCGCGAACTCCTCGGTGAGTTTCATTCCGCGGGCCAGCGACGAGCCTCCTGGGATTGCGATCCCCCGCTTGGTCATCTCCGCGCGAAACCAAGGCACGCACGACGCGATGTTCTCGATCCCCGCGTCGACGAACCTGGAACCGGTCATTCGGTTCAGCCAACGTATCACGGCTCAAGCCAGCGCTGCGTGTAGCGTCCTCCCCGCGCAGCGCTACGGCAACGCCGACTCCCATTGCTGCCAGTACCGGAGTGCGTCCCCGATCAGGTACGGTTTGAGAGGGTGGTCCGGGGCGGCGAGATTCTCGAGGAAACAGGTGCACGCCGCTTCGGCCAGTGCCTCGTCCGGTCCGGCGACGGCATCATTGACTAGATTTGCCAGGGCGCGCCAGTGCTCTGAATCAATCGGTCGGTCCCGGACGAAATGCGAACACGCGGCGAAAGTCGCAGCGGGAGTCGCGGAGGCGAAGAGGTTCGCGCCCGATCCAAGGTATTCTGCAAAGCCTGGAAGACTTCTATCGAGGTCTAGGATGAGGCGTTCGCGCGGCATCTTTCTCGGTCTGGCTAACGTATCAACGTTAAGCTGCGAAAGTCGAGCGCAGCGAGACTTTCGTCAACTTCAACGTTTTGTTGGGCGGCGACGCGGCATTCGGTGACTGGCCTCAGCGCGAAGCGAGCGGCGGTGCCCGAGTCACGCTTGGAGTGTGATGACTAGCGTCACTGGCACGGACCAGCACCATGCTACGAGCTGGACGAGCTGCAGAGCGTAAATAGTTCCTGGCGTGCCTCGGGCGCGGACGAAGACGGCGATGAACATGAAGACTGGGCTGAACACGAGGGCCCAGAGCCAAAAGATCAACAGCGTCAACGCAGCGGGAGGGAAGGTTAGGATGGCGTCAATAAACAGGCTTGCGATCACGCGTGAGCCGAGTTCGATGAGCACAAGTCCTCCGGGGGCCGCAGCGGCAGTGGAACAGGCCAGCGAGAGAGCCCAGTCTTTGTGGGCGCCGCGGTCGCGAAGACGCCAAGCCCCGCCGCCCAGAGCAAGCACCTGTGTTGCCACGTAGGCCACATTAGACGCGGCAATTAGAATCGAAAGGCTGGTGCCGCTCAAGATAAGTCAGTCCCTCAACTGTGCGACGAAGACGATGCGGAACGAAGCACTCGAAAGGGGAGGATGAGTCGTGATGAGGGTGGAACTGCGGTACCCAGTTCGCTGCAGGACCGTGGAAAACGCCGCAAGTCGGGTTCGCATTCCCGTCCGCCCAACTTGTATTTGAGCCGCGTCCGTGGCGCAACATAAGCGGGCGGAGCACGGCAAAAAAGGCTGAACAGCGGCGGGTTCGCGTATAATGGAGCTGGTCGGTATATGCGGATAATGTTTGCTCGTGGGCGGGGCTAATCGATGGGGCTGCGAACGGCGAAAGGGCCGCGGTTGAGGACGTGGGTGTAGATCATGGTCGTGGCCACGTCTTGGTGTCCGAGGAGCTCTTGGATGGTGCGTATGTCGTAGCCGGCCTCGAGGAGGTGGGTCGCAAAGCTGTGGCGAAGACTGTGGCAGGTGGCGGGTTTGGTCATTTTTGATTCGCGCACTGCGGCGTGAAACGCGCGCTGTAGGACGGTTTGATGCAAATGGTGGCGGCGCAGCTCGCCCGTCGCCGGGTCTCGATAGTGACGTGTGGCCGGGAAGACCCATTGCCAGGGCCAAGATTGCGAAGCATTGGGCAGCTTGCGCGCGAGCGCGCCTGGAAGCGCGACGCTCCCGGCGCCCATAGCCAAGTCGGCGCTGTGCAAAGCTTGCCTCTGCTTCAGATGAGCGGTCAGAGGCTGGCGCAGGTTAGCGGGGAGCAGGGTGGCGCGGTCCTTTCGTCCTTTCCCTTGACGTATGACGATTTGGGAGGAGGCAAAGTCGATGTCTTTGACACGCAGGCGCGCGCATTCGATCAGGCGAAGTCCGGCTCCGTACAAGAGGCTCGCCATGAGCTTGGGGGTGCCTTGCATGCGTTCGAGAACTGCGTGCACTTCTGCTTTCGAGAGCACGACGGGCAAGCTCCGATGCGTGCGGGGCCTCACTAGCCCGTCGATCCAAGGCGCGGGTTCCTCGAGCACGCACTTGTACAAGAAGCGAATCGCACACATCGCCTGCAGGTGTGAAGATGCGCTCACCCCGTCTGCTAGCAAGCGGTCTAGGAACTGTTTGATCTCGCCCCCTGCGAGTTCGCGCGGGTGCTGACCGTGAAAGCGCACCAGCCGCCTGATCCAGGCGACGTAGGACTTCTCGGTGCTTGGGCTGTAGTGACGAAACCGCAATTCTTCGCGTTCGAATAGGCGCGGCGGACGCCTCGCTACCGTTGGCTCTCGGTTCACGAGTAGTCATCGGACGAGACGCGCTCGAGTTGCGCATTCGACAACGGGCGCCGCGACGCGGCGAGGCGCTCAAAGAGCTACGCGGCACGGCGCGAGTGCATGGCCCGCTAGCCAAACCCAAAAGACGGGCGTTCGGTGCTCTCTTGGATTTTTTGGGGGGGGTTAGCGGGCCCGGCCGGCGTTGGTCGTCGCGTAGCTCGCTGTTCGTCGCCCGTTGCTCGTTGCCTACGGCGCGACGGGGCCCGTGGTCGACGAGGGGACGTTCGTCAGGTCGCTCGGGGTGCGGTCGCGGGCTTCGACGCGGGAGGCCTGCGTGAGGATATCGGGGTTTGGCGAGATGTCGGTTTCGTAGCCGCTGAGTGAGCCGTGGCAGCCGGCGCAGAGGCCGTTGAAGAGCGGTTTGCGGAAGCCTTGGCGCACCACTTCGCCCGGGTAAAACTGCATTTCTTCGCGTTGGAAGTGGTCGGTGGCTTCGTTGTCGGCTGCGAGTTTCACGCGGGCTTGCAGCACGAGGGGGATGCCGCCGCGGATGGTGACGCTGGCTGAGCCGTCGCTGTAGACGGAGGGTGAGCCGAGTAGGCCGCGGCGCACGTACACTTTTCCGTAGTCGTCACTGAAGACAGAGTTGGGCGGCGCGTCGTCGAAGCGGTTCACGCCGGCTTCGGGCGGTAGGTCTTCCCACAGGGAGAGGTTGAAGTTGTCGGTGGGGACGACGCGACCGGTGCGCGTATTCTGGAAGAGCAGGCTCGAGAGCAACGGCGCGTCGAGGAAGGTGATCTGGGAGCGGTCGCGGCGGGCGTCGTCGTCGAAGACTTGCGTCGCGCCATTGGGTTCGTCGAGCCGGGAGCGGAACACGCGCAGGTTGTGGCGCGGGGCGATCGCGACGGGCCACAGGTCGTCTTTGGGGTCGGTGATGAGGGGGGTGCGCGCGCCGGTGCTGGCGTCGACTTCTACGATGTCGAAGTTGCCGCTGAAGTTGTCGAGAGCGACCACGTTGCCCGCGTAGCTAACGAGTAGATTTTGCGTGGGCAGGAGTGCAGGGCTGCGGTAAGCGCCTTGCGTGCCGTCGAGTTTGCCGGTCGCGGCGGGGTCGAGGACGCGCACGGAGTGCTGGAAAAAAGCCGGATTCGGCCAGTCGATCGCCTCCGGATTCTGTGCGTAGTCTTCCGGGGTGGTGCTCAATTGGTCGACGCCGACACTGCGGTTGATGATGGCGAGGGTGCCCGCGCCATGCGCCGCGCCGTTGTCGCTCAAGATGGCCGCGAAATTCTTGTCGGTGAGTTCGACGACGTCCGTCAGTTGGTCGAAGCCGATGGTGTCGCGTTGACCGAATAGCGGGTGGTAGTCGCCGCCGTCGAGGTTGATGCGCCGACCGGCGAGTTGGTAAAAGCCGGGCGCGCGCTTTTCCGTGATCAGGATCACGCGGCCGTCGCGCATGAACGCGGGGGAGAGCTCTTGATTGAGTAAGAACGTGAGCTGGCGAATTTTTCCCGATTCGAGCACGTACAAGTTCGAGTTGAGGCGTGACGGATCGGCAGGGGTGCGTTGCGGACCGCGATAACCGAAGGCGGCGCTGTTCTTGGTGTTGCCGCGCGTGGAGGCGAACACCAGGCGGCCGTCGGGCGCGAACGCAGGATCGAAATTGTGCACGAGCTCGCCGTTGTCGTCGAAGGCTTGGCCGTCGTCGGTCGTGGGCGCCGCGTTGATCGCGGGATCGGCCGCGCAGCTGCCACCTTCGACGACGTAGATTTGGAACGGTTCGGCGGCGGATTTTCGGGCAGAAAAGGCAATTTTGCTGCCGTCCCAAGACACGCTCGGGCGACGGGCGTCAGTGCTTGCGGGGGTGAGGCCGCACAACGCGGAGACGCTCGTCTCGGCACCCACGGTCACGTGATTGGTTGCGTCGAGCGAGGCCGCCACTTGGAGGACTTCGGCGCCGGGCGCGAAGGCTTCGTAGCTTTGGGGCGTGTCCGGGAGAGCGGCGGGCGGGCGGCGCACGAACACGATGCCGGTGAGCGCGGGCGCGCTGGGGATACGCGCGGCTCGTTCTTTTTGGAACCAGGCTTTGATCACGCAGTAGGGCGCTTGTTGGTCGAGATCCGCGGCCGGGTCGAGCGCGGCCGTGAGTTCTTCGTCCGTGCAGTCGTGCTTTTCGGTGAACAGCGGGCCCCCGCGGTGAAGCATGCCGCCGAACTCCGGCACGGCCGGGAGGTTTTTGCGCACGAGGCGGCTGGCGTTGACGTCGGGCGATTCGAGCGCCAATTGCTCGAGCGACAACTCGTAGTTCTTGCGCGTGGCGGGCAAGCCGAAGTGTCCGCCGCTGCCGCCGCGTAGGCGATAGTCGTGGAACATCGAGCCCGAGTGGCAATTGACCATCATGCAGCCGCGCTTCACGAGCATGGGCTGCACGCGGTTTGCGAATAGGAGCAGGCCGTCGTCTTGGCCGGGGACGACTTGATCGGTGGGACCGCCTTTTTCCGTCGCCCAGTCGACCAGCGCTTGGTAGCCCGGATCGTCCGTGGTTTCGAAGACGGTGCCCCCTTCGTGATACACGCCGCCCACGGCGGGGGAGAGCGCGCGGCGGAGGATTTCACTCGTGCCGGTGTCGACCGACACGTAGTCGCCGACGGCGAAGTAGTTCCAACGCGCGGCTTCGGGCGTGGCGCCGCAGGTGAGGTAGAGGGAGTTGGCGGCGGAGCCGTGGCAATTGCCGGCCGAGCAACGCGTGCCGAGCACGGGGTTTACGTTGTCGACGAAGTTCCTGAAATCCACGTTCGTGGGGTCGGCGGTACCATCGAACTCGGGGTCCGTACCGATCGTATTCGAGCACGGCGTCTGTTCGATCACGGGTTCGGCCACGGGCGCGTTGTTCACCGCGTGGCCGTTGCTGATCCAGGTGTCGAGCGCGGTGAAAGACGGGCTCGTGAGGTCGAGCAAGCGACCACCCACGTGCGGGATGTCCGTGGTGACGAGCGTGGGCTCCGCGCTTTGCCAGGTGGTGATCGAGACCGGGTATGGCTTGGCCACTTTGAGCAAGAGCGCGGGCAAACCGTACGGGCCGTAGCGCAAGAACAAGTCTTGGCGCTTGCTCAGCGACTCGTAGTTGGCCACGTTCAAATTGCCGAGCGCGTTGCCGTGGTCGTCGGCGGCGACGTGACAGCCGGACTTGGTGGGGCTGGTGGCGCAGGATTGGATCAGCGCGACGCCGATTTTCCGGTCGTAGTAGTTGGTGCGGGTCGTGTCGTCGTCTCGGGTGCACGCCGCGGTCGCGAGTAAGAGACCGAGAGCGAGACCCTGGAGAGGAAGCTTGCTCCATCCGACGAGACTGCGAAGCGTGTCGCGCGCACCCATGAGACGCTCAACTCTACTCGACCAGCACGAACAAAGCAGCTTGGCGAAGCGTGGCGATTGCCGCGCGAAATTCGAGATTCCGGATGTGCGCAACGGTGCGCGAATCGGAACTCAGAGCCGGAAGAGCGCGACGCTCACGGCGTCACGCACGGCCGAATCACTGTCGTTCGCGGCCGCCATCACCGCGTCACGCGCCTGAGGATCGGCGATTTGCCCGAGCGCCCACACCGCGGCCGCTCGCACGCCCGCGTCCGGCTCGTTGTCCACCGAAGTGAGCGCAATCAGCCCGACGACCGCATCTGCACTCTTCAGCGTGCCGAGCGTTTGCGCGGCGCGCCGACGGACCCACGGCGAGGGATCACTGATTAGCCCGACCACGCGGTCGACGTTGCTGAACACGTTGATGTGAGTGACACCGTTCAGCGCGGCGAGCCGCACGGATTCGGCATCGTCCGACAGGGCGAGCGAGAGCTCCGAGTTCGGGCCTTGGTTGTTCAAGCGGATCAAGGCGTTGGCGGCGGCCAGTCGAACCATGGGCGAGCTGTCATCGACCAGGGCTTTTGCCACGGGCTCGATGCCGGCGCCTTCCAAAAACTCACCGAGCGCGTTCGCGGCATAGGTGCGAGAGAGCTCGGTCGCTTTCGGGTTGCCGATCGTGTTGATGGTTTGTTCGTACGCTTCACCCTTGCCGAACACGCCGAAGATGCGCCGGCGCAACCACCAGGCGCTGATCTCGCGCGTCTTCGGGTTGGAGGCGTAGAGCATTTTCGAGACGTAGGGGATGCAAGCCATGCACTCCACGCGCTCACCGTGCTCGAGCATGGTCCAGATCGCAGTGGGCGCCGCGCTGTCGGGCGCCTTGATCAACGAGAGCATTGCGGCTGGCGTGCTCACGGCTTCGAGGGAGGCGTTGCTCAGGTTGCCGTACACGGTCGAACGCCCGCGGTGGGTGGCGTCCGAACCGGCGGGAGCGTCCGCTGCGCTGGAGACCGAAACCAGCACGGCAGCCGACAGGGCGATCGAAGCGCTCAGAAACCGACGAAATTTGCTAGTCATGGTTCGTTCCTCCGCACCCTTCTCAGTACTTGCCGCCGACCGGGTCGGCGTCGCCGAACGGCTGGAAATCGGAGTTTTGACGCGCGTAGTACTGACCGCCCATGTCGATGGTGCGGATCAGCATCACGGTCTCGTCACGGGTCAACCCCGCGAGCTTGGCGTGGTCGGTGCGCTCGCCACCGGCAACATCGGCATCGCTGAAAGCCTGACCGAGCGGCCATGCGTAGGTGGTGTCGTTCTTGATCGAGGTGACGTTCAACTTCTCGATCAGCAAGCTGTTGCGCGCGTCGCTGGGCACGGCCCATTTCGGCGGCACCTTGCCGGTGACGGTGACCTTGCCCATTTCCATCGACATGGCGGCGGGGTAGAACAAAGACACGTACGACGACGGCCAAGTCGCCACGCGGCGATCGTAATAAACCGTGACCGGCGTATCCGTCAGATCCATACGGGCCACCTTGTAGTCGGTGGCCGTATCGAGCACTTCGTTGGTCATGGTGACCGTGTAGAACTCTTGCGGCTTGTCACCGTTGGTCGTGCCGTTATGGCAGGAGACGCACTTGGCGTTGAGCAGCGCCTGAATCTCGTTCGGGTTGCCGGCCACGTTGGCTTTCGCCCACGGGTACTCGGTGCGCGCCTCGATCGGCTTCATGAAGTTCTCGGCGCCGCGACCGGCGGCGATGGTCAGAGAACCCGTACCGACACTCGGTAGATTGGGGTTGTTGCGGTCTTCATGGCAGCCACCGCAAACCCGGCTTTCACCCGGCATGCCTTGAATCCAAGTGGTTTGATTGCGGATCGACAAGTCGAACTGATCGATCGGCTGCAAGTGAATCGGCACATAGGGCGGCAAATCCGCCAGCCACGAACCGTCCGCTTCGACCTTGGCCTCGCCCAAGATGGCCGCGCCTTCCGCCATCGTCAAACCGAACATGGTGTGGTTCGGCGACCCTTCGGTCGAGAAGCCTTCGATGATGCGCACGCGAGTGGCCTGAGCCAGCGCTTCGTCCGTCGGCGTGCTGGTCGTGAATTGCGCGCCACGGACGGAATCACCATGCCGCAGCGCGAGCGAAGTTTCACGGATGTCGATCGAGCCGAAGGTGGTCGGGATCGACGAGTCCGACTCGTCTTGGCGCGGCGGGATGATGGCGGGCTCCAAGCGCGCGGTGATCGGATGCGCGTACAGCTCCCAAGTTTTCTCGTGGTTGACGATTAATTGGTTCTGACCGTTGCTCTCGTTGTACCAGTACACGCCGTAGTCGGGCGGCGTGAGCGAGAGTTCGTTCTGCTCGTTGACGGCACCTTCGGCCCACGACACGACGATGCGGCCATCCGGCAAGGTGGCGGGTGAGCGGTAGCGCCCGATCGGAGAAGGCTCGTCACCGCGCGGCACCGAAGGCGTGAGCACTTGGTACGCCTCTTCTTGCGTTTTCTCTTCGTCGAACTGGCCCTCGTGCGTCAGCGAGCGCGCGTCGAGCTTCACCAGGGCACCGGCCTGAATGGTATTTTCACGGTTCGTCACGATGCCGTAAAACACGTTGGGGATGTTGCTCTCGCTCACCTGCACCATCGAATTGCCGGGTTTGCCGTGCTGACCACTGAGGGCGACGATCTGCGTGCAGTCCGGGTTCATGGCGAACACTTTGACGTCGTTGATGTTCTCCAAGTGCTCCCAGCGCGAGAAACCCACGCGGCCGTCTTGCATCGGGAACAGCGTCACGATGTGCGATAGATTTTGCGAACAGAGCTTGCGGTCCGCATCGCCGCCGGTGCTCGTGATCGTGGCAAGCTGGGTCACCGCGCGTGCGTGGTTGTACTCGTCAGCGCGCGTGCCCATCTCCGTGTACGACTGATTGGTCGTGAACACGATGCGACCACCAGGCGAGAAGATCGCGTTTTGGTCGTCGTACGGGCCGAAGGTGAGCTGCGTGATGACGAACTTGCCTTCCGGGCCGCGGTCGATGCCCGCGGAGTAGACGTGGTAATTGTCTTCTGCGTCCTTCTTCATCGTGAACACGACTTTCGTCGCGTCGAAGCTCACGTCCACGCTGGACACGTCCGCGGTCGGGTAGTCTTCGATGATGTTCGCTTGGACATTGCCCGTCTTCAGGTCGAACACCTCCAGCTTGCCGCCGGGCATGTAGCGGCCGTAGTCCATGACCTGCCCCATGCCGCCGGCGACATCGATGCGCGGCGTGCCGTCGGCATCGACGATCGTGTGCTGGCGCACGGCGTACACGATGCGCGATACGTTGCCCGCGCCGTCGTCGTCCGTGCTCTTGGTCGAGCAGCCGGGGAGCACAGCCAGCCCTGCGAGCAGGGAAAGCGCACCGGCGGTACGAGAACGGAAGAGGGGTCGGAACATTCGCAAAACTCCTGAGGTTGAACGCGGAAGCGCGGGCGGCCGCGTCGTTCACGAGTAGAGCAGGAAGCGGGCCAAGCATAAATTCCAATCATTTCATTGACCTAAGCGCAGGGCTCGTGGTCCTGGACCCCCGAAGATCCAAGCCATCGCGCGGCCCCCAGCCCCCAGCGTACATGCCCAGATATCGTGGCCAGCGCCCAGAAAGCGAGCCATGTGGGGGCGCATGGAAACCCGAGGCGTCGTGGGCTAGTGCACTTTCGCAACCATGACTCTTCAGTTCAATGAACAAGGCTTGATCCCTGCCCTCGCGCAGGACCGCTTCGATGGCCAGGTGCGCATGCTGGCGTGGATGAACCGCGAAGCGCTCGAGCAAACGCTGGAAACCGGGCTTGCCACCTTTTTCAGCCGTTCACGCGGCAAGCTCTGGGTCAAAGGCGAAGGCAGCGGGAACACGCTACGCGTGCATTCGGTAACCGCGGATTGCGATGCCGACGTCCTATTGCTGTTAGTCGAGCCGGCCGGCCCGTCCTGTCACACCGGGCGCCCCAGCTGCTTTTTCAAGCGCGTTGGACCCGGCGGCAGCCTCGAGGACTTGCCGTACGAAATTGCTCCGTTCATCGGCGAGCTGGAGCGGACGATTCGCGATCGTCAAGCCAGCACCGCCGAAAAGAGTTACACGAAGAGCCTGCTCGATGGCGGCATCTCCAAGATCAACGCCAAGATCAGCGAGGAAGCGGGGGAATTGGTGGCCGCACTCGCGGGGGAAAGCGATGAACGCGTGCTGAGCGAGGCGTCGGACTTGTTGTTCCACGTGCTGGTTGGGTTGCGCGCGCGTGGGCTCGACTTTCACGGTGTCGTCGCGTCGCTCGCGGGCCGCACGAAGCAGAGCGGACACGAAGAAAAACAGAGCCGAAAAAATGCTTAGTTAAGTGCGTTTGGGGCTTCTACGCGTGCGGCGAGTGACCGTAGTCGGATGTAGGTGCTAGCCTTCGTCACGAGTAGCGTTCCAGGGGCGGGGGCAGTTGGCCTCAGTGGGTTTGACCCTCTGAGGAGCGCTCGTTATCGTGGCGTTTCTCATTCCACCGCGCTCTCCACGGGCGCTCCGCGCCTCCCCACCGATTGACCGCGATGCCCATCAAGATTCTGGTTTTCGAGAGTGATGCCACGTTCGCCGCGCAGCTCAGGAGTGGTTTTGCGGCGCTCGACTGCGAAACCACCGTGGTGGACGACGCCAACCTCGGGTTGCAAGCCGCCGCCCGTGAAAAGCCGGATCTGATCCTGCTCGCGATCGAGCTGCCACGCATGAACGGCTTCTCGGTGTGCAACAAGCTGAAGCGAGACCCAGCGCTGAAAGACGTCCCGCTCATCATCATGAGCTCGGACTCCACCGAGGAGACCTTCGAGCAGCACCGCCGCCTGCGTACTCGCGCCGAAGACTACCTGCACAAGCCGATTGGCTTCGACGATTTGCTGACGAAAATTCAGCCCTTCGTCGCGATCGGGGACGCAGCGAGCGAGGTCGCGACCGATGACGCGGGTGATGGCGCGATCGTCGTCGAAGAGGATATCGAGATCGAAGACGCCGAGGTAGTAGACGAAACCCCCGCGGTCCAGACCACCGCGCGCGAAGGCGGCGTCGATCAAGATGTCAGTGATTTTGCCGATCAAGCGTTTGGCGCCCTCGAAGCACCAACGCAAACGGGAGTACCCGACAGCGAGGTGTTGATCGACGAACCGGAGATCGCCGAGCCAGAGATCGCCGAGCCAGAGATCGCCGAGCCAGAGATCGCCGAACCAGAGATCGCCGAGGCCGAGATTTCGGACGTCGAGATTGGCGAGCCCGAAGTGGCGGAGGCCGAGGTAGCCGAGCCGGAGATCGCGCCCGCACCGGTCAGCGCCCCCCAAGCGGCCGCGCCCGAGATCAGCATCCCTGACGTTGCGGAGCCGGAGAGCGAGGCATCGCCGCTCTCACTCACGGATCTCGAACCGCTTTCGGTTCCTCCCCCACCGGCCTTTCCGACCTCACGCCCGCCAACCCCGCCCGCGCGCGTGCCGTCGCTGCGCCCCTCGGCCACGCCGCGCGCGTCCGATGTCGGTGACACGACCAAGTATCGCGAAGAGATCGAGCGTCAGCGCGCGCGCATCAAAGAGCTCGAAGAGCTGGCACGCAGCGCGGATGCCCGGAACACCGAGCTCGAAGACGCGCTCAAGCGCGGCGGCGCGCGAGACAGCGAAGTCCAACGCTTGCAACGGGAGCTGGACGAAGCCAAGGCTCGCTCGGCCTCGATTGCGCCCGGCAAAGGTGCGGGCACGGCGCGTGAGTTCCTGGATCTGCGCGAGCAGCTGAACAAGAAGGACAAAGAGATCCTCGAGACGCGCGATCAGCTCTCCCACAAGGAGAAGGACTTGATCGGGTTGCGGGATGCCGCTATCGGCCTCGAACGCGAGAAGGCCGATCTCCACGATCGCATCAGCGAGCTGGAGAAGCAGGCCATCGACCTGCAAAAGGCGACCGAAGCCGCCAGAAACGACAAGGAGCAAGCCGCCAAACGTGCGGACGACTTCAAGCGCAAGGCCGAGAAGACCAAGACCGATCTCGACGCCAAAGCCGCCGAGCTGTTCGAAACTCGGAACACCCACGAGGCCACGCTCGCCGAATACGACGCGCGCGTCGCCAGCACCTTGGCCGACCATGACGCGCAGATCGCGCAGGCCGCCATCGCGCAAGCCGCGGCCGTGGCCGCGGCGGAAGCAGCCGGGCAGGCCCTCGCCGCGCAATCGGCCGAGCGTGCGCGGCTCGATGCGGAAGCCGTCCACGAGCAGGCGCTCGCGGCTCAGCAAGCCGCGGCCGCGACGGCCCAGCGCGACGCGATCGCCGCGCGCGAGGCGGAACTCAAGCGCGAGCTGGACGCCAAGCTCGCCTCGTTGCACCGCGCCAATGAAGACGCGATGAATCGGTTGCGCGCCGAACACACGCAAGACATGGCCGACGCCGAATTGGCGGCCAAGCAATTCCTCGCCGATCGCGAGGAGGAACTCAGTGGACAGCACGACAAGGCCGCCGCCGCGCTGAAAACGGAGCATCAAAGCGCGCTCGCCGCGCTCAGCTCGGAACACGGCAATGCGCTCGCGTCACTGACCGCCGGTCACGACGACGCGCTCGCGACCCTGACCGATCAACACGGCGCTGCGCTCGCGGCATTGATCTCGGAGAAGCAGCAAATCGAGGTCGACCGTGACGCGAGGATTGCGTCGCTCGAGTCGGCGCGCAACGCGAAGATTGCCGAGCTCGAGGCGGACCGTGACGCGAAGATTGCCGAACTCGAGGCCGCCCGCGACGCGAAGGTCGCATCGCTCGAGGCCGAACTCAACGCGCGCACCGAGGAGCTGGCTACGGCCCACGACTCGATCACCGCCAAAGACCGTAGCATTGGCGATCTCGAAGCAAACCTGCTGACCCGCGGCGAAGAGTTGACGACCGCACGCGCTACGTTGGAGACCCAAGCGTCTTCGATTCAAAGCTTGGAGAGCCAGCTGTACAGCTCCAACGCCGAGCTGAACACCGCGCGCACCAAGATCAGCGACTTCGAGTCGAAGTTGGCGCGGACCGAAGCCGCACTGGCCGCGGCCAGCGACGACCTGCGCACGACGCAGAGTACGCTCACCACCGAGCAAGGTCGGGTCAGCCGCGCGCAAGCCAAGTGGGCGGAAGATCGCGCCTCGCTAGAACGGGCCAAGGACGCATTGGCGGCCGCGTTGGCTCAAATCGAAGAAGCCGAGGGCCGCCCGCTCGAGTGAGCGCGGCCTCCCGTGACGCGATGAACGACCGCCGAGCGGACCGCTACACCGCTTGGGGGCTCACCTGGCTGGCGTACGCGAGCTACTACCTCGGGCGAAAAGGCTTCAGCGTCGTCAAATCGACGCTGCGTCACTCGCTCGGGGTCAGCGAACGCACGCTCGGGTTGATCGACACATTTTACCTGGCCGCGTACGCGCTCGGCTTGTTCTTCAGCGGTTACCTGGGTGACCGCATTGGCGCGCGACGTTTGATCGGCTTTGGTTTGGGCGTCTCGGCTGCGTGCTGCGCGGCTTTTGGCGCCGTGAACGCCGCGCTCTGGGTTCGGCGTGTTGTTCTTCGTCAATGGCCTTGCCCAATCGACGGGCTGGCCAGGCACGACGCGAGCCATGGCCGAATGGACCACGCCGCAAAACCGCGGCACGGTGATGGCCTTCTGGTGCACTTGCTATCAAGTGGGCAGCATCGTCGCTAGTAGCTTCGCCGCGTATTTACTGCGCCGAAATGGTTGGCGCGCGGCGTTCTTCGGGCCGGCGCTGGCCATGCTCGTCGTCGCTTTGCTGATTTTCTCGTTTTTGAAGCGCGGCGATCAGCCGGCTCAATCGCAGACACTGGCGGAGGCCGATCTCGACCGCGAGTCGCGGCGCGTTGCGCAGCGCGCGGCGCTGAAAAATCCCGTGCTGTGGTCGTTCGGCGCGAGTTATTTTTTCATCAAGTACGTCCGCTATGCGCTGCTGTTTTGGCTGCCGTACTACTTACATGACACTCTCGGTCACGCCGTCGACCGCGCGGCCTACGTCTCCAATGCCTTCGAGGCGGGAGGCATCGCGGGCGTGATCGTGATTGGCATGCTGTCCGATCGCGTGCGTGTGTTCTCTCGCGCCATGATCTCGATGCTCAGCCTATTTGGACTCGGTCTCGCGCTGCTGCTGTGTGCCGCGCTGCCGAAGAATGACGTTTGGCTCACCGTGGGCGCGCTCGCCCTCGTCGGCGCCCTGCTCTTCGGTCCGGACGCGCTGCTCTCGGGCGCCGCTGCGCAAGACGTGGGCGGCGCGGCGGCCGCCGCCACCGCGACCGGGCTGGTCAACGGGGTCGGCTCGCTCGGCGGCATGCTCGAAGGCCTGACTCTGCCTGCGATCAGCGCCAGTTTGGGCTGGCAGGCCATGTTCCCACTGCTCGCCGCGCTCGCGCTGGGTGGGGCAATGGCCCTGCTGCCAGCCGCGCGAAGACCAGACACGCGGATTGCGCTGCGAATTGCTTAGCCACGGATTCCCGCGGTGACGCGTACTGGTGGCTTAATCTGCCACAGGAGGGGACGTAGTGAAGGGTGATGCGCCCTCAGCAAGCCCCCGACCGAAATAGCGAGGCATGGTCTCGCCTCCGTCATTTCGTCGAAACGACGAACCGCGTGGATGACCGCCGCGACTCGCCAGGACTCGCCAGTTGCAAACGGGTCGCCCGCGCCCCCGCTCCTCCCGAATACGACGAAGAGGAAGACGGCCCGATCACCACCCGTTGGGCGACCGGCTGATTGAGCGGTACGCTCTGCCCGTCTCGAAAAACCCATTGACCCACCTGCAACGCCTCGCGGCGCTTTCGGGCACTCGAATCAGCGAACTCCCGGGCGGGCACGCGCGCAGCTACGCGACACGGGGCGCGCGAACGTCTTCGTCACCGGGCAAAGCGGCTTCGTTTGCTTGCAGCCTTCCCTCGAGTAAGCGACTCGAAGCGTCAGTCCTCTAAGACTCGATGGCGTCGACGTCGATCACGTGACGGTTGCGCTCTTCGATCGCGGCCGGCTCGGCCGTCACCCGTTCGACCAGCGCGAGCGTGCGTTCGACGAGCGCGGCGAGTTCGCCTTCGACACTCTCGGGATCACTTCCGGCGCGCGTGACGATGATGCGCGAGGTCATGGCGCGCAGTTGCGTCGATAGTGCGAGCAGCGTGCGTCGCTGATTGGGCGTTGCGACGGGCGAGGGTTGCTCTGAAATGCGTTGAGCGAGCGCGTTCGCGCTGCGCAGCACGAGCAGCAAGGGGCTGGGCGCCGTCCCCGCCTTGCTCGCCTGCACGTAACCCGCCACCGAAGCCACGATCCCGAGGGAACGCTGAGCAATGTCTCGCGGATTGACGAGCTTCATGGTGCATCCAGCGTAGCTCGCGCGGCCCGCGGCTGCACGTGCGCGCGCCGCGGTTCGTGACGCCACGTCACGGGTGTCTTGCCTCCTACCTGGGTTCTCCGTGCCCAGGACGCATGAAAGAGTCGACCCATGATCACCGCTGACGAACCGCACGAAACCGTGGGAAATAGCCAGGCGGATGCCGCTCACGCCCACGAGATCGTGTCGTTTCAGCGCCGCACTGAATTTCCAGGGGTCGAGGTTCGCTCGCTACAAAACTCGGCGCGGGCGTTTCGCTGCTACAGCGCCGACTTCGAGTTCTTCCAACCGCTCACCTGGCATGGGGAAATCTGGCACCGCAGGCGACGAGCCGTGATGAGGCCAGGCATGGTTCTTTCCGCCCATCCGAGTGAAGTGTTTCTGGTGCAGCAAGTGATCACCCCCGGTGCTGGCCACTTTCTCACCATCGATGCCGCGGTACTTCATGAATACTTGTCGGAACACGCGCGCGCGGCCGGCGAGTTGCAGCTACGCGCGTTCACGAATGCCTCGCAGCGGCTCGAAGAAAAGCTGTTCGAACTGACTCAAATGATCCGGCCGGGCCCGAGCACGCTCGAGATCCAAACCGCAATGGTCGAGTTCGTGGGCGTGATGGCCGGCGAGTTGCTGGAGGAATCTCCGGGTGGGTCTGCCAGCATCGACGCCGATCTGCGCACTGCCGAGCGCCTCCGCGAGTGCCTGCACCACGACAGCTCGGCGACGATGGACCTGACTACACTCGCAAAACAAACCGGAGTGAGCCGCTTTCAAGCCCTGCGCACGTTCAAACGCCGGTATGGCCTGCCCCCGCACTCGTATCATCTCAGTCTCCGCCTGGCTCACGCCCAGAAAGCACTGCGGGAGGGACATCAACCAGTGCACGTCGCCGCTCAATACGGCTTCGTCGATCAGAGCCACCTGACTCGTCACTTCAAGCGACTGTTGGGCGTCACGCCGGCCCAGTATGCGCGCGTGGGCCTGCGCTCACGGGCGAGGCTCGCGAAACTCTCCTGAACTTCAGGGGAGCCCGAACCCGTGAGAAAAGCCTGGCACGCCGACCAGTTGTCGGTCCCAACTCGGCGGATCTTTGAGATGCTCGGCCAAGAAGTCCACGGTAGCGCGGACCTTGGTCGAGAGTTGCCGCGCCGACGGATAGAGCGCAAAAATCGCGCTATTTTCAAACTCCCAGTCGCTGAGCACGCGCACGAGCTCACCGCTGAGCAGCGCCGGACCAACGACCAACGTGGCACCCACCGTGATGCCATGTCCGCGCTTGGCCGCCGTGGCCACCGCGTCCGCATTGTTCGATGCCATGTGGCCCGACACGTTCACGGTGACCGGACCGTCGGGGCCGAGTAGCTTCCACTCGCGCGGTCGCGCGAAGCTGGTGAACAACGCGCAGTCGTGGCAGGCGAGCTCGGACGGATGCTTCGGCACCCCACGCCGCTGGAGATAGGCGGACGAAGCGACGAGCACGCGGTGATTCGTGCACAGCCGGCGCGCGATCAGACGCGAATCCGACAAGGAGCCGATGCGAATCGCCAGGTCCATGCCCTCGTCGATGAGATCGACGAAGCGATCCGTCAGATTGAGCTCCACGCTGAGCTCGGGGTACGTATTCAGCAATTCGCCCAGCAACGGGGCGACGAACATCTGGCCAAAGACGACCGGCGCGCTCACGCGCAGATTGCCGCGCGGGCGGAGGGTGGTCGCTTGAACCTCGGCCTCGGCGTCCGCAAGGTCGACCAAGATTTGCCCGACACGAGCGTGGAACGCCGCCCCTGCCTCGGTCAGCGACAGCTTGCGCGTGGTGCGCTGCACGAGCCGCGCCCCCAGGCGCTCTTCGAGCCGCGAGACGATCTTGCTGACGCCCGAAGGACTCAGCGAAAGTTCTTCCGCCGCCTTGGCATAGCTCGAATGCTTCACCACGCAGTGAAAGACGGTAAGTTCGAGGGTTTCCGTGACCATGCGTCGTTAGATTGGCAGTCTAGACCAACCCAATGGGTCATTTCCTCTGCCTTACTGAGCAGCGAAAACGAGTCAAATTCGCGTTAGAGGCGCTTGATTGCTGCTCCCGGCGCACTGGCGCACACCAGACTCGGAGGGCTCAGTCTTGGCTCGGATAGCTGGCCGGGCCCCAACATCGTAGACGTGCGTTGCTGCCGATGGCGCAGGCGTAGCCCTGCGAGCCGAGCGAGAGGCTGCCGAATACACCGCTCGGTGGATTGCTAGCGGAAGGTCCCCAACAGCTCAGAGTGCCATCTTTGCTGGTCGCGCAGTTTTGACCGTCACCGCTGACCACGCTCGTGAATTGCCCCTGAGGCGGGCTCACTTGGCCTGCCCCCCAACAGCTGACGTTGCCATCCGTTCGGACGCCACAACTCGCGTCTCGCCCCGCCGCAACGGTCACGAATTGTCCGTTGGGTGGGCTCGCTTGCCCGGCGCTGTCGTCACCCCAACAGGCGAGCTCACCGTTCGAGCGGATGCCGCAACTGTGCCGCTTGCCCGCCGAGACGTCGCGGAACAGCCCGCGCGGCGGCGTTGCTTGGCCGGCATCGTTCTTACCCCAACAGGCGATCGTGCCGTTGCTCTTGATGCCACAGGTGTGCGCGGTGCCCGCCGAAATGCGCTCGAATGTCGCCGCAGGCGGTTGCGTTCGGCCATCGACCGGCGAGCCCCAGCAGGCGACGTTGCCCCCCGGGCGCAGCCCACACCCGTGAACATCACCGGTCGTCACGCTGAGGAAAGAGCCATCGGGCGCCGTCGATTGTGCGACGCCATCGTCACCCCAGCAATGCACCTTGCCCGCCGTGTCCAAGGCGCAGGTATGCAGGTGATCGCCGACGGATACCCTCGAAAAAGTGCCCTGCGGCGGGCTTGCTTCGCCGAACGGGTTGCTACCCCAGCAGCTGATCGTCCCGTCTGTCCGCACGCCACAGCTCACCGAGTCACCGGCGGCCACAGACTGGAAAGCCGCCGTCGGTGCGGTCGCCATCGAACAGGCAACGCTGCCGTCCGCTCGCAGTCCGCAAACGTTGCTTGCACTCGATGACAAGCTGCGGAACGTTCCGCGTAGTTGTTCGCCGTTCGAGACGGTGCCCCAGCAGGCAACGCTACCGTCGGTCTTGAGCCCACAACCGTAGTAAGTCCCCGTTGCCAGGTCCTTGTATGCCCCAGGAAGCGCGGACGCCTGACCGTAGATATTGCTCCCGCCACACAGAATGGCGCCCGTGCTCGTGAGTCCACAAACGTGATAACGGCCAATTACGGCCCGCACGTATCGACCGGAAGGCGCAGTCGGCAGTAAGAACGTCTCGTCGCTCCAGCAGTCGACGGTGCCATCGCCGCGAATGCCACAGGAGTTGCGCTCGCCCGCCGTGACGGCGCTGAAGCTGCCCGCGGGCGGGCTGGCCTCACCGATTGAATCCTCGCCCCAGCAGGCCAGAGAATCATCGGACCTGACTCCACAAGCGTGGGCAAATCCGGCAGAAATGCTCTTGAACGTGGCGGACGGCGGCGCGGTCTTGCCCGCATGGCTGTCGCCCCAGCAAACGACCTTGCCATCGTTCTTGAGCGCACAGGCGTATGTCGCCCCGACCGCCACTTGAAGCGTGGTTTGCGTGCAGCGTTCACCCCAGCTACCCGCGGGGCAGCTGCAAACGCGGGCGCCATTGGGCAACTCGACCGACGAACCACCGTGCTCGCAACTCGGCCCGCACGTGGCGCAGGTGGGCACACACCGTTCGGCATTCGACCCGGCGCTCGTCGCGCCGCTGGCGCAAGGCGAGCAGACGCGGTCGTAGACCGACGTCCCCACGAGCGAGACGTAGCTTCCTGGGTCGCACTGCGTCCAAACTCGGCAGTGCACACCCGCCGCGTCTTCATCCGCCCATGAACCTGCAGCACATGGCGGTTCGGGTTCGGGCTCCGACGGCTGAACGCTGCCGGCCGTCCCGCCTGGGACGTCGGGGCGATCCTCCCCCGATGAACCGCCATTCCCGGAGCCGGAGGTGGAAAAGCCGCCGTCACTGCTCGTGCTCGCGCCCGCGTCCCCCGACGACGGTGCACCCGCGTTGGCACTTGGCTCAGCACCCGCATTTCCGTCGGGCACAGCGCTCGAGCCCGCACTGCCCCCCGACTCGGAGCCGCCCGCGCCCACCTGCGCGCGGCCGCCCGCCCCCCCTTCGACGCTTACAGAGTCCGGCTTGGAGACAGAGCAAGACGCGCCGCTTGCAATGAACAGCAGCGCCAGCGTGTAGCGTGAAAAAGAGGACAAGCCTTCAGCCATGGGGACGAAGCGCGCGCCGTTTGCGAGCCGCGAGTGCGATGGCGAGAGCGACGACCGTGAAATTGAGCGCGAAATGCGACGGTGCTCGGCGACCGATGGCGCAACCGTCGGAGGGAGGCGAGCCCTTTTCAGAGTCGGGCGTCGAATCAGCGGACTGGCCAGCATCTGCGCTCGCGGCGTCGCCATCGGCTCCCGCAGCGGTCGACGTGGGAGCCTGCATCGGCGGCTCCGGCTCGGCCCCAGCGGCGCCTCCGTTGCCTTCCTCAATCGTGCCGCCCGCGCCGAATTCCATGGCTACGCTCCCGCCCGCGCTACCCACCGGCAACGCGGGCAAGGTTCCGCCTGAGCCGCTCGACGAGTCGCGGCCACTGCTGCCCCCGCCGGTCCCCGCGGGCATACTGTTCGTACCACCTTGGCTTTGCGGTGAGCCGCCCGTTCCACCGCTCCCCGCGACCGCGGCGGGCTTACCGTAGATATTCACCAGCACGCTATCGAAGTAGTCATGGTCGACGTTGTCCTGCGCGACGACGAGATAACAGCCGACGCACAAGACGTCCGGAACGAGCCAATCATAGCGATGCTGACTGGTCGGCAAGCCATGCTCGATGGGTGAAAGAGCGGCGCCCCGGGTCACATCGACCAGGTCGAGATCGTATCCGATCCCCTCATGCAAGATGGTGTCTTCCCAAGTAATGACCACCGTGCTGCCCACCGCCAGAGTCACGCCCGACTCCGGGCTGTCGAGCGCGACGTGCGCGAAACTCGGCGCGCTACAGGTCAAGGCGCACAGCGCGCTGCTAATCGCTGCACCGATGCCGTGCACGGCTCGCGCGCGAAGGGTCGAAAGTGCCCGAAACATTGCGGCCAGCGTGTCGCAGGCCATGTTTCCGCTCGAAGTCGGGCAAGCGGTTTTCGACAGGGGAGTAGTAAAAAGTTCAGGGCGCGTCGGCTTGGCGCCGTTCCGGTTGCCGACGCAAATCGATCGCAGGAAAGTGACACTGGAGGGTCATTTTGCTGCCATCTACTCGTGCCACGCGTCAGTTTGCGGGATTGGTGCTCGTGCCGGTTTCGTCCAACCGTGTGGACGAGCTCGCGGGATTGCTGAAGCGGATAGCCGCGGAGACGAACGCCGGCATGAGGGGTCAGCCGGTCACCTCCCCGCTCATCGATTTTGCGCAGCTCGAGAAGATTCACTTCGCGCGCTTCGTTTTGATCGGAAAAAGCGATCTCGAGGCTGATCCGCCGAACCCGCGGACCTCGAAAGACGAAGATTGGACGCTGCTGGCTTTCTCGACGAACTACGACGGTCCCGAGGGCAAAGACGCGTGCCGCGAGGAAGAGGCACTGCGCAGTCACATCGACGAGCTGGTGCTCAAGGCCGGCCCCGGGCTCGAGCGAGTCTTCAGTTGCTGCCAGGGTTACCGCGCGGGCGCGTTACCGGATTTTCTCAGGCGCAATCAGAAGCCGGCGAGCACATTTTACGTCGGTTCTTCGGGTCGCAGCCGCAACCAGATCCTGTGGGAGGCGTCACTCCGACGCGATGTGAATCGCATCCTCGACGCTGGACATTTCGTGCAGGCCACGGCCGAGGAGGTGCGGAGCTCGGTGCTGACTCAGCTCGCCAGCCGTCACCGCGAGATCCCGACGTTTCCGGCTCAACCTGAACTGGCCGAAGAACTCCAGCGCAAGGCGATCCACGTGGGGCTGAGCATCCTTGCCGTGGGTGGCGCGCTGGTGATCGCTGCCATCGCCACCTTCGGTTTCTACTCGACGGTAGCGGGGGGATTGCTGCTCCTGACTCCGCTCGGGCTCGTGGTGTGGCGCTTCCATCGGCTCGAGCGCAATGACCCGCAGTTTCAACCTCGCGCGTCGAACGAGACCCTCGAGCATTTCGTCAGCGCATCGGACGCCGAAAATGAGTTCTTCCAGAATCAGCTCACGCACTTGGTGCAAATCAAGCCGGGGCCGCTGCGCTGGCTGCTGATCCGCGGCGTGTTCGCGGTGCTGGATGTGCTGGCGCGCAACATCTTCAACAAGGGAAAACTGGGCGAGATCCCCTCGATTCATTTCGCACGCTGGGTGTTGATCAGAGACCGCGGCGTGCTCTTTTTCAGCAATTTCGACAGCTCCTGGCAAAGCTACTTGGGCGATTTCATCGATCAGGCGAGCAGCGGTCTCACCGCGGTGTGGAGCAATACGGTCGGGTATCCGCACACCAAGTGGCTGGTGCGCGCCGGGTCGCGTGACGCCTCGCGCTTTCTGGCCTGGACGCGCCATCACCAGTTACCGACCCAGGTCTGGTACAGCGCATATCCGGATCTCTCGATCGTCAACATCAACGCCAACACCGAGATCCGGCGCGGGCTCGCCGACCCGAACGCGCTGAGCGCCAATGATTGGCTGTTCCAGCTGCGCGGAGTCGATCGCGTGGCCGCCGACGCGACGTACGGAGAGCTGCAAACTCTCGCCCCATCGCTGCGCATGCAGGATATCCAGGGCATCATCCTGTGGGGTTATGGACATTTGCCCGAAGCTCGCTACTTGATGATGCGCGTCGCGCGAGCGAGTGGCGAGCTCCTCGCTTGGATCGCGGCCCTCGATCTTTCGTCGGCGAGCGGCTCACGCAACGAGCAACCACCCGAGCCGATGATCAACGTCGCCTTCAGTCACCGCGGGCTACGGGCGCTCGGCGTCGATGCCAAGCTGTGCGAGAGCTTCTCGACGGCTTTCGTGCAGGGCCCGGACGACCCTTACCGCGCACGCTCCAACGGCGATATCGGCCAGGATGCGCCCGAAAATTGGGCTTGGGGCTCGAAGTCGAACCCCGTCGACTTGGTGCTGCTCGTGTACGGCAAAACCCCGTCCAGCGTGGACCACCACGCCGATGAGCTCGTCGCACGAGCCGAGCAGGCAGGACTCGACCTCGTGGCACGGCTCGAGGGGACGACGCTCGCCGATCGCAAAGAACACTTCGGGTTCCGTGACGGCATCGCGCAGCCGATGGTCGCCGGCAGCGGGCGTGGTGAGATCGACGGCAACACGGTGGCGGCGGGCGAATTCTTGCTGGGCCACCAAGACGGCTACGGGAACGTTGCATCGAGTCTCGAGACTTCCGCCGGCTTGTCCTTCGGTACGAATGGCAGCTACCTCGTGTTTCGGCAATTGGAGCAGAACGTCCACGCATTCTGGAAATTCTGCAACGAGCAGCCGCGCGTCGGGCCCGCGATTCGAGTCGCGAGCAAAATGGTCGGGCGCTGGCCGAGCGGCGCACCGCTCGTACGCCACCCCGAACAAGATCCCGAAGATCCGCGCTTCATTGACGAAGACGCATTTTCTTACCTCGGCAACGACGAGGGCAACGACCGCTACGGCGCACGCTGCCCGTTCAGCGCGCATATCCGCCGCAGTAATCCGCGTGATTGGCAATTGGGGCAGACGCCGGACGAGTCGATCGAGCTCAGTAACTTGCACCGCATTTTGCGGCGCGGCCGTCCTTACGGGCCTCCCGTCTAACCGTCCATGTCGGCCGCTTTGCTTTCGAAGCGAGCCAGCCAACCCGCCGCTGACGACGCCGCGAGCTCCGTTGCCCGCGGTCTGCAGTTTCTGTGCTTCAACGCCAACCTCGATCGCCAGTTCGAGTTCATTCAACACCAGTGGTGCAACAACCCCAACTTCGCGAGCCAAGCGAGTGCGCCCGACCCCGTATTTGGCGCGGTGTGTCCCGCACACGCCACGGGTGACGTCCCTGGCTTGCTGATCCAAAGCGACGTCGCGCACGGCCTCGTACCGCGAGCCGACAACGGCATGCAGCGCTTCGTGCGCGTCGTCGGCAGCGGGTATTTTTTCATGCCCTCGATCCCCGCCGTCAAGCTATTCGCGGCCGATCTCGCCGCTTCCTCCGAGCGCCCGGGTCTAGAGACGATCGAAGCGGACGAGGACATTCACATCGACAATTTGATCGCCAACTTGCGCGAAAAGATGCGGCGGGACTACGAAGGCAAAAAGACGCTGCGCGACGCGCATCCCAAGATGCACGCCTGCGTGCGCGCCACCTTTCGAGTCGCACCGGATCTCCCCGACGAGCTCAAGGTCGGGCTGTTCGCCAAACCGCAAACCTTCAGCGCTTGGGTTCGCTTGTCGAACGCCTCGGGCAAGGTGCAGCACGACGAGGAAAAGGACATTCGGGGCCTGGCCATCAAGCTGCTCGGCGTTCCAGGAACGAAGTTGATGGAGGGCGCGGAGACGTGCCACACGCACGATCTGCTGTTGATCAGCCATGATCGATTCTTTGCCCGCAGCGTGGCCGAGTTCGATGCCTTCACCCACGCCCTCGTGCATGGGAAGCTGCTCCTGATTCGCTATTTGATCGCGCACCCTGGCTTGGCGCTCAAGCTGCTCCAGTCCCTGAAGCACCACTCGAACCTACTCGATATTCAGTACTTCAGCGTCGTGCCCTACCGGTTTGGGACCACGGCCGTGAAGTACACGCTCAGACCGAACGCACCCGGCTCCGCCCCCGTCGCGAGCAAGGACTATTGGCAACTGCGCAACGCGCTCAAGGCCCGCCTCGGCAAGCAATCGGCGTCGTTCGACTTCATGGTCCAACGCTTCATCGATCACAAGAGGACACCCACGGAGGACGCGAGCGTCGCGTGGAGTGAGCAGGATGCGCCGTTCGTGAAAGTCGCCACCCTGGAAATCCCGGCGCAAGAGTTCGACACCGCCGAGCGGCGCGATTTCGGCGAGAATCTCTCGTTCAATCCCTGGCGAGCGCTGGCGCAACACCGCCCCCTCGGCGGCCTCAGCCGCGCCCGCCGCCGCGTGTATCGCGCCCTGTCCGGCTTCCGACATGACCGCAACGCGACGCCCACCGAAGAGCCGACCGATTGATGCGCGGCTCACTCACCACGTCCACGGGCAGGTCGAGTGTGTCGCCTCGAGACCACAAGGTGCCGAAAACCAAGCGCTCGAAACCAAGGCCACCACGGCCCCTCGATTGCCGGTCGTCAGGAAGCCGACCTCGGGCCGCCCGATGTGTTCGCGCCCCCCGGTCTCGGCCCGCATCGACATCGTGGTGGCGGACCTCAGTCGCGATCCACGTCGCAAGTGACGGTTCGGCTCAGCCGCCGCAGGCGTTGCTCGACGCCGCGCCTGCGCGCAAGTTCGACTTGGCCTGAATGGCCGCCGGACAGCTGACCTCTTTGTACACCATCTTGGGGTTATCCGCGGCCTGGAACCAACCCACGTAGAACAAGCAACCTTCACGCAACTGCCCGAGCCCGCGCGCGTCGGTGAACAAGCCCGTGCACTTGTTGCGCAGGCAGCTCTGGGACTGCGCGCCGCTCGCGTTGTAGCCGAGCTCTTTCTTGCACGTCGCGAGCAAGCCACCGTACTGCTCACCCAACTGGGCGTTCGACACGCCCCATTGCGACGAGCAAGCGTTGAACAAGCCGACACCACCGCCGGGAACCATGATGTCCAGCTGATTCTTGCCGACGTCCCCGCCGACATTGATCGTTTGCACGATCATCGTCTTGCCCTTGAGTGCGACTGAACCAGGGTCGTTGCCGTACTGACCGGCGCCCGTGAACTGCACTTCGTAACACTTGCCGCAAGAATCGTTGCCGGTCGGCGTCGCGGCATAACCGTACGCCAAGGTATTGCTGACCGCCCAGGGCGTCAGGCCGTAACACATGTACGCGCTGCCACCGCCAGAGCACGCACTCGCCACGTTGTAGTTCGTGCCATACGACTGATTCGCGGCGCCACACGAGTTGAGGGCGTTGCCGCCCGAGACGTTGGCACTCCAACCACAGTGCGGTTTGCAGCAATCCCAGAAACGCGAGGTCCAACCTTCGGTTCCGTTGATGGTCGGGCAGGAACCGCCCGTTGCGCCGCCGCCAGTCGTGCCGCCTCCCGTGGCGCCACCGCTCGCGCTGGCCCCCGCGCTGCCGCCGCTCGCGCCCGCGCTGCCGCCGCTCGCGCCCGTGCCGCCCGAGTTGCCGCCGCTGCTTCCGCCATTCACGGAACTCAGCGCGGCGAGCCAATCACTCGCGGCCGTCTTGCGGGCACAAAAGCGAAATTTGGACGAGTTGCCCGTGACCGTGACCCGATTGCCGCTCGTCGTGTAGGACGCGCTCCACAACTGCCCTGACTCAACGGCGGAGTTGCGCATATCGAGCACCACGGTCCAATTGCTCGAGCCCGTGATCGACACGTCGGCGCAGTAGCCGGAGTTCCATTCGTCGGTCTTCGTGAGCGAGGCACTGCCACCCTTGCTCGGGCTTCCGCCCGCACCGGCGCTGGCCGCAGGACCCGCGGCACCGGCAGAACCCGCAGCACTGGCGCCGCCATTGCCGGCGCCGGCCCGAGCTCCGCCCGCACCACCGCTCACACTCGATGCGCCGGCACCTGCCGCGCCCGGCATTCCGCCGCCACTCGCGCTTCCGCCCCCGCCAATCGCGCTGAACGAGGCGATCGTCGCCAAATAATCAATGCCCGTGGCGTTCGCACAAAAGCCGAATTTGATCGAAGAACCGGGGGCGATGGTCGCGTTGTAACTCTCCGGCGTGAAGGTGCGGCCAGTCAGCTTGCTGCTGTGGCTGCTGCCGATCGCGGACTGATGCAGGTCCATCACCACCGTCCAGCCGGTGACCGGCGTCGTGCCGCTATTTTTCACGGTGATGTCCGAGCAATAGCCAGATTTCCAGTCGCTTTGGATGGACTGCGTGGCTTCGACGGAACCCGAGCTCAACGCAGCCCACTTGCTCAACACCGGTCCGTCAGCTCCGTCTTGGGGGGAGCCCGCAGTGCAAGCCACGACCTGGACCGCCGCAAGCACGGCTGCCGAACGCCAATTCAACGTCATGTTCACTCCAGAGTAACGACGCGCCGGCGAGGCACGTCACCTGTTCGAGGAGCCGCGACTGTTTCATTCGCGGCGCGCTTTCGCAACTGTGCGCGAACCGCGTCTAGCTGTGCGGGAGCATCTTTTTTTTGGCGTGAGAGCGGAGCTTTGGGGTCGAGACTGGAACCGGTACCATACGACGCCCAATCTCCGCTCTCGGCACAGTGAAACGCAGCTTACTTAACCAATTGGGCGAAAGCGCGCGCCTCGCTTATGCTGCGCCCTTGGGCAACCCTCGATGAACAAGATCAACAAGCGGACGATGCTCGCCGCCAGCGTCGCCCTCGGCGGCGTCGCCCTCACCGGTTGCGGTGGGGCGAGCGCAGCCAGTGAGGCTCGAATGCCATCGAATCAAAAACAATCCGGGTTCGTTCGCCGCGACGGCATGCAGCTCTTGCTCGACGGCGCGCCCTATCATTTCGCCGGGGCGAACATTTGGTACGGCGCGTACCTGGGTGCGGACGCGCCCTATGGTGACCGCGCGCGACTCGGACGTGAGCTCGATCGCTTGAAAGCGCTCGGCATCCGCAACTTGCGCATCTTGGCTTCGGCCGAGGAAGGCCCGCTCGAGAACTCGATCAAGCCGGGCTTTCGCACGAAAGGAGGCTGGAACGAGACCTTGCTGCGAGGCCTCGACTATTGCCTAGCCGAAGTCGGCAAGCGCGGTATGAAGGCGGTCCTCTACCTCACCAACTACTGGGAATGGTCGGGCGGGATGGGCAGCTACCTCTGGTACGCGACCGGGCATTACATGAACATGGGCGATCCGGCGCATCCGTGGCCCGCATTTCCCGACCACAATGCGGGCTTCTATCGATCCCCGGCCGCCGTCGCCATGTTTCAGGATCACGTGCGGCACGTCGTCGGACGCGCGAATCAGGTCACGGGCGTGGCCTACAAGGACGACCCTACGATCATGTCTTGGCAGCTGTGTAACGAACCACGCGCGGGCAGCACGGAAGAAGTCATCGCGGCGACGTTACCGGCGTATTACGACTGGATCGAAGGCAGCGTTCGGCTCATCCGCTCGCTCGACCCGAACCACCTCGTCTCGCTCGGCCATGAAGGGACCATCGCGACCAGCGACCGTGAAGATCGCGTGGCCGAAGCCCACTCTCAGGTCGACTACGTCACGGCGCACATCTGGCCGCTCAACTGGGCTTGGGTAAGCGGCAAAGACCTACCCGGGACATGGGACGCCGGCTCGGCCAAGATCAACGCCTACCTGCAAGCGCACGAACGCATCGCGCTCGGCCTGAACAAGCCGCTGGTCATCGAGGAATTTGGCTTTCCGCGTGATGGCGAGCGGTACGACCCGAGTGCGAGCACCCGCTTTCGAGAGCGCTACTACGGCATGATCTACGCGGCGGTCGAGTCGAGCGTGGCTCGCGGCGGTCCGATCTGCGGCTCCAATTTCTGGGCCTGGAATGGCGAAGCGCGCGCGCAACACGCGGACTTTCACTTCGCGGAAGGTGACCGCCAATACATGGGCGACCCGCCCCACGAACCTCAGGGCTGGTACGGCAACTTCGATAGCGACCGCCCGATGCTGGATCTAATCCAAAGCCACGCCGCCAAGATACGCGGCTAAGGAGCGGCGCTCCGCGCCAGCGCTAGCAACCACAGTCCCAGAGCGCAGTCGACAACAAGACCTTGCGCGCATAGCCACCGGCCGCGCTGAGGAACACCGAGATCTCCTCGCCAAAATCATCCGGGCCGGCGAGCAGCTCCAGGCTCCCGTCGCCGTTTTGATCGATCGCGCCGTGCGCCACTAGCGGCGCATTGGCGTCTTTGAACACGCCGCGCGGCGTGAACTTCAACGCGGGCTCGCTTCCGCTGACCGCCCAAATCGCGCTTAGATTGCCCATGAAGCCGCCGCAGCTCGCGCCGCCATGGGCCGCGACGATTAGCAGCGCGGAGTCTGGCGAAGAGCGAATCTCGACGACCTGCAGCGCACCATCCACGGTCTCCCAGGGTGTCGTCGGGGTCGAGCCTGGGTTGTCCCGCGCAAAGCGCGCCTGCAGCTCGCGGTAGGCGGGCAAGCGCTTGAACGCGGCGATTGCGGCCGCGCGGGTCGGAGGCGCCGCTGCTTGCGCAGCCACGAACGGAGACTTGCGCGTGACCGCCCACACCCCCGGACACTCGCTTTCGAGCACGCCGGTCAAGAAGCGCTCGTCGTCACGCGCGGTCTTCCAAATCTGGGCGGCGATTTCCGAGGGAGAGGATTTGGGGGCGCCCGCTTCACCGTCCCAAGCCTGCCGCATGCCGAAATGCGGCTCTGACTTCACTCGCACTTCGAAGCGCTGCACGGTGCTTTCACAAGCCTTGCCGTCTTTGGCGTACACGGTGACGGTTCGCCCGAGCCAGGCGCGAGCCGCGGCATTGACGGCGTTTTCCGCGATTGGCACCGTGACGTCGAATGGGTCGCTCTTGCCACGCGGCAAGAGGCGCGGCGCGCCGAGCCCCGCGCTGGAGATACCACGCTGTAGCACGACGCCATCGCGATGAACGGCGAGCACCGCGTTGTCCGCCACGGGCGGCGCTTCGGCCACACTCGAGGCCAGCATCTCTTCACGACTGATCGCGAGGCCCCCGGGCTGTGCCACGAGAAACAACTCTTTCTTACCGGTATCGTGGAAGCCGGGCGCGGTGAAGTCTTGCGTGAAGACCGCACGCACCGCGCCCGGGCTCCCCGAGAGCTCCAGGTCGCTCGCGCGGACCACCACGCCGTCGACGAACATGGGCCGCCGATCGGCGAGCCACGCGCTGCGCTCGAAGCGCTTGCTGTAGCTGCCCACGCGTTTGGTGCCCGTGAAGTGCTGCGCGTAGAGCGCGCTGTAAGCGGCGAAATCATGCGTGTTCTGCGCGGCCACCCAGCGTTCGACGAAACTTCTCGCCCCCGCCTCGTCGAAGGCAGCCGCTTTCGCCGGCTCGGCGCTCATCGGCTCGGCGCTCGCCGGCTCGGTGCTAACGCTCGAAGCAGCGCTGGGCTGCGCGGTCGACGGGGCTGCGTTGGCGCTCGGGGCGGGCGCCGCGCTCTGCTGCGCGGTTTTGCAGCTCAGAGCGAAGCAGGCTGAGATGAGAAGAACTCGACGCGCACCCATCCGCTCAGACTATCACGGCCCGAATAGACGGTTACGTTCCAAGAATTCGCACGCCCGGGAAGTATCGGTGAAGCCGCTCGAGATCTTCGATGTCGCTGGTGTAGACCACGTCACCCCGCGAAGCGGCCGACGCCATCACGATCGCATCGACGAGAGTTGCTCCTTTGACGGCCGCCAGCGCTTCTCCCGCAAGCTTTGCGAGTGACTCGGTCAGCGGCTCCACGTCGACGCTCCCGAGGATGCTGTCCCTCAGGTCGGTGCGCGCTCGCCACCATTCACCCACGACGTCGGCCGGAACGGTTATTGGCTGGTTCTTGGCAAGCGCCTGCTCGAAGGTGTCTTTCATACGCTGACGGCGACGCTCCAGCGCGATGAGCGCGCCCGTATCGAACGTGATGCCCGTCAAGCCGCCCTCGTCCGCCGTGGCTTCTTCCGTCCGTGGGGTGTTCTCGGTTCGTAGCGAGGGCCGCCGGCCTGTTCCGCGTCGATCGCGGCCGCCGCCTCTGGGGTCAAGCTCGGTCCGCCAAGAAGCTCGACCACACGCCGCCGCGCCTCTCGCTGTCTGAGCCACTTAGCCGCCTCACTGAACGCAGCGGAGAGGTTTCCACCAAAGGATTCCTTGGCCCGCCGCTTCAATACGGCAACGTCGTCGCGATCGAGAGAAACGCTGACTTTGACGGTCTTCCCGGCTCGCCTCTGCGCCATTGTCCGACCACGGTAGCCCAACCTGCTTGGGCACGCCACCCGGTCCGGGCGCGCGGCGACACCCAGAAGGGCGTTCGAAAGGCCCAACCCAGGGTCAGCTCCTGAGTCGCGACCACGCCCGGTTGCGGGCTCATGGCCGCGCAGGTGTGTGCGGGCTCAGAGGCAGTGCGCGTGCCCCGCAACCGCAACATCACGACCCGGCTGCCGCTCGTCAACGCAACGGCGTGCCGCGTGAAGCTCGGCGGTGACGCACGATGGCCGGCCTGCACTGGCGCATGTGAGGCCTCGCGAGGCGACCCCCAACCCCAATCGCGCACGCTCGGCGATCGACGATCTTACGGTTCGCGGTCGAAGGTGTGCCACACGCCGTCGATGCGGCGTTGATGAGGCAGGTAGCGCGCCTTGTACTTCATGCGCTCGGACTCGGCGATGTACAGGCCGAGGTACAGGTAGCGGAGGCCCCAGGTTTTGCAGAGTTCGATCTGCTTGAGCACGGAGAAGGTACCAATCCCGAGCTTTTCGTAGCTCGGGTCGTAGTAGCAGTACACGGCCGAGAGCGCTTCGTCACTGCGGTCGACCAGGGCGACGCCGACCAATTCGCCGTCCAGCAAGTAGCGGAGCTCGAAGGTCTCGCAACAGCTGACGACGAGGAACTCGCGGTAGCCTTCGAGATCGATGCCGTCACGATCGCTAGCTAGGCCGCGCAGCTCCTTGTGCCGATTGTACAGCTCCACACGGCGCGCGTCGGCGATGGGGTCGGCGACTTCGACCGAGATGCGCGAGTTGCCGCGCTCGAGCGCGCGCCGCTGTGAGCGGTTGGGCGAAAAGCGCTCGACCTCGATGCGGATCGGCTCGCACGCGCGGCACCCGGGGCACGAGGTGCGATAGAGGAAGATGCCTTGTCGACGATCGCCCGTGTCCAGGCGCTGTTCCAGCTCGGAGCGTTGCAACAAGCGAGCGGGGATGCGCAGCGGCATCCGCGCAATGCGCTCGGACAAATACGGGCACGGCTGCAAGCGGTCGTACACGATCAGCTCGGGCGGGTCGCCCGGGACGACTCGGTCGTGCGGCAACTGACGAGGCTTGGTCATCGGTCGAGCACGAAGGGTTCGGGGAAGATCTCGGAGAAGCCGAGCACGCGTTGCTGACGAGGGTTGGCCACCAAGAGCTGAGCGTCGCGCTGGAACTCCGAGATCACCTGGCGGCACACGCCGCAGGGCATGGCGATCGTGTCGGCGTCCGTGAACACCGCGATGCTCGTGATCGCGCGCTGACCCGCGGCGACCATGGCCAGGATGGCCGAGCGCTCTGCGCAAATCGTCGCGCCGTAGCTCGCGTTCTCGACGTTGCAACCGACGAAGACCTGGCCGTTCTCGGCGCGCAGCGCGGCCCCCACCAAAAAGTGCGAATAGGGCGCGTACGCGCGCTCGCGCACGGCGCGGGCGGCCGCCAAAAGCTCGGCCATATCCGCGCTCAATTCGCTCACGAGGCGACCGTCCCCGCGGCCACGACCCAGCGCGTGAGCAGCGCCGTGAACGAATCCCGCGAGCGACGCGCGGTCGCTTCCACCTCGCTGTGATCCAGCAATTGGGCCGATAGGCCCGCGGCCAAGTTGGTGATGCAACTGATCGCGCCCACGCGAATGCCGCGCTGGCGCAGCGCAATCACTTCCGGCACGGTGCTCATCCCCACCGCGTCCGCGCCGAGGGTGCGCAGCATGCGAATCTCGGCCGGGGTCTCGTAGCTCGGGCCGAGCATGGCGGCGTACACGCCTTCGCGCAGCGTGACTTCGGCGTGACGAGCGGCTTCGCGCGCCAACGCCTGCAGCTCGCGATCGTAGGCCTGACTCAAGTCCGGAAAGCGCGGACCATCACCGAAGTTCGGGCCGCACAACGGGTTGTCGCCCATCAAGTTCAGATGATCGGTGATCAGCATCAGATCTCCGGGCGCAAAGCTGGCGTGGATGCCACCGGCCGCGTTGCTGAGCAGCACGACACTGCAACCGAGCTCAGCGAGCAACCGAACCCCGAACGCAGAACGCGCCTGCGAGTTGCCCTCGTACACGTGCGCGCGACCTTGCAAGCACGCGACCTCGACCGAGCCGAGTGATCCGATACAGAGATTACCCGCATGACCGACCACACTCGATCGCGGCATCTCCGGGATCTCGGCATACGGAATGCGCACCGCGGCACTCAGTTGATCGGCGAAGGCACCGAGCCCCGAGCCGAGCACCACCCCGACCCGCGGACGCGCGGAGACACGCTCGGCGACAAAGGCAGCGGCGAGTCGCACGCGCTGGAGTTCGCCGTCGGGCATCGCCCCATCCTAGCCCGGGTTCGGCCGGCAGGGCTCGTAGCCGGTGATTTGCCGAGAAAAGCAGGCAGAAACCGGGCCACGAGCGGGCGGCTGGACGACTCTGAGGCTTCAAGCTAGGTTCCGCCCCCCCGCCGGTCCGTTGTGGATGGCGTTTGGCATCTCCCTCCTACCCGGCGCGCGCAAGAAGAAATCTATGGCCACCAAGTTTGCTCAATTCCTCCAGGACAACAAGATCGACCCGCGCCGCATCGTCGTCGCTTCGCAAGAGCTCGAGCGGCTGCGCCCCGAGGATCGCAAGGTGAAGCACCAGAAGAGCGCCGCCAAGAAAGCCGGCACGAAGCCGGCCGAGGGCGAGAAGCCGGCCAAGCCGCGTTCGGGTCGTGCGGTTACCCCGCGCTTGATCGACTCGGTCACCGTCGGCAAGCCCGTGTCGGGTCCGGCCAAGACTCGTCTGCTGCGCGCGCTGAACCACGTACTGGTGACGAAGAAGAAGGAAGCCGTCGAACTCAAAGCCGTATTCTGAGTTTGCCCACCCCTGCTCAGATGTAGGGGTTTGCATGCAGCACCGGGGGCCGTCTCGTCGCAGACGGCTCCGCGTGCTGAAGGTTTGAAGAAAACGAGGGTGTGGCGCATCTGACTCGTTCGTGGTCGCCACTCCCCACATCGGTCGGGTCTCCTGGTCGGAACCCCCGCCTGCAAACCGGCAAACGAGCCCGGCTGCGGTTAAACTACGCGCTGTGACCGACCTGACGGACCTAGTCGAGCGCTGCAAAGCCGGTGACGACTTGGCGTTCCGCGAGGTCTTCCGCAATCACCGCGCGGATGTCGCGCGTCTCGCACTGCGCATGACGGGCCGCCCAGGTGATCTCGAAGACCTGGTTCAGGATGTGTTCCTGCAGGTCTACCGCAGCATCAAAGACTTCCGCGGCCAGTCGCGGTTCTCGACCTGGCTCTACCGCGTAACCGTGAACGTGGTGCTGATGCAACGGCGCGCCGCACGCAGTCGCCCGATCTTGCAAGAAGCGTCGGACGATAGCTTCGGCGCCGACACGCGCGAGTTGCCGGACGAAAAGCTCGCCCGCGCGCGACGCGTGGCCGCATTTTACCGGCTGCTCGAGCGCTTGAGCGATAAGAAGCGCGCCGTGTTCGTGCTCCACGAGCTCGAAGGGCTGTCGCCGAGCGAGGTCGCCAAGGTGGTCGGTGCGCCCGTGCTCACCGTGCGCACGCGGCTCTTCTACGCGCGCCGTGAGTTGCTCGAGCTGTTGCGGGACGAACCCGCGTTGGAATTCGTAGCGCGCGAGTTGCGCGAAGAACCGAGCGCTGAACCGCTCACTGAAAGAGAGTCGACGTGAGCGTGGAACGACGTCCCGAAGAGCGGGCGCTCGATCGCCTGATCTTGGAGCTGCGCGAGCAACCCGCGCCGGATCTGGATTGGCAACGCTTGGAAACGCGCCTGATGCGCGAGCCCCGAGCGGAAGCAGCGAACCCGGCGCGCTCCTGGTTCAGTCGTTTGCGCTTGCCGGCGGCGGGACTCGTGGCCGTCGCCGCGGTGGCCACCGTGGTCGTCGCGCGCCAACAAGCCCCCGCGCCGGCCAAGCTGACCGCCCAAGTGAGCCGCGCGCCGCTGAACGGTGACCAGCTCGCCCTCGGCACACGCCTCACGGCCGGCAATCACGCGCTCGTGGTCGATCATCCCGGCCGCGCCCGATGGACCCTCGAGCCGCACGCGACCGCACTGGTGAGTGAAGGCGGCGAATTTCTGACCGTGAAGCTGGAGAGCGGAGCGCTCTCGGCCACCGTGGTGCCCAATCCAAAACCCGAGACGTTCGCGGTCGAAGTCGGCGGCGCGCGCGTGGCGGTGCACGGCACCGCGTTCCGCGTCGAACGCGTGGCTGAGCGCGTTCAGGTCGAGGTCAGTGAGGGCACGGTCGCGGTCGAGCCGAGCGGCACACGCTCGGCGCCCGCGTTCTTGCTGCGCCGTGATTCGCGCGGGAACTTCGCACTCGACGGACGCACGGGCAGCGTGGAGGGCAATGCTTCCGCGGTAATCTCCGAAAATGGAGCGCAATCGCGGCGCGAAGTGACGAATGTCAGCCCGAGCGCCAACGCGCACCCGCACGCGGCCGCGCCGGCCCTTTCCGCTCCGCCGGCATCACCCGTCCCTGCGCCCCGAGCCCTTCCCCTGCAACCCTCGATCTCGGACATCGAAGCCGGCGTCAGCTCGGCGCTCGCCGTGCTGAACCGTTGCTTCCGCGAGCAGACGCGCTCGACCGGCATTCGCGTCAGTGCCAGCACGGGCCTGACCCTGAGCGTCGCCCCCGACGGCACGATTCAGAGCGTCACGTTCGCGCCCCCCCTCGCCCCCGCCGTCGAAGATTGCGCCGTCAAAGGCCTGCGCTCGCTCACCTTCACGCACTCCGTCGAAGGCGTAACCTTCACGCGCCTGCTCGAAGTCGAGCGCTGACCCGACCCCGGGGGCGTGATCGGAAGGGTCGAGTCGACGCACTGGCAAAAAGGATGCGCTTGTTCGCACTATCGCCGGGCATGGCAGCGCTTCGGAGCCGGCGCCCGCGACGTGAAGTTCCCCGCGGGGACCTACGCTCTAGGCTCAATTCTTCCGTCGATCGTGACCAGTGATTAACTGGGTCAAATCTGACGGCACCCCGGGTGCGGTCACTGTTCGCGACGGAGGACGATCGCGCGGGTATCGCCGATCATGAAACGGAGACTGCGCTCGTCGTCGAGTTTGAGACTCGTGGTGTCGACCGCGCCATCAGGGCGAGTCACGGCGAGTTGCACGTCGTTCTCGTGAACGCTGGCGACCTTGTATTTGCCGGTCCGCGGCTCTTCGGCGGGCACCGCGACCGTCAGACGGCTGCCCGAGAACTCCATGCTCAGGCCGCGGGCCCACCCGGTGGCGGCCGCGACGTCTTTCGAGTCGAAGTTCTCGACGCTTTCGCCGAGCCAACGGCCCTCGAGTTTGCGCTGCACGGGATTACCGCAGCCTGCGAGAAGCAGCGCGGCACTCGCGGCTAGGGTTAGGCGGAAAAGGCTCGAGATCTTCATCACGATCGAATCGTAACGACACTAACCCACACATGCCTACATTTATGCGAATCACCGGCCGAGGGGCCGCTAATCAGCGGCAGCAGCGGGTGCCGAGGCTGTAGTCGAAGTAGCTGCGGGGGTGGCTGCTGACCTTGGAATCACAGCCTTCGCGCGTGCTGCGCGCGTAGAAGCCGCCCAGGAAAGCGCCCACGGGGGCATTCACCCACTCGTCGAGATTGCCGACCATGTCGTAGATCGCGTCGCTACCCCAGGTGCTTTTGCAGCTCTCGGTCGCGCCGGTTTTGCGTAGCAGTGGGCCGTTCGCGCCTTCGACCAGATTGAGGCGAGGGTCGAGATGGCCCGTCGACATGTCGTGGTGCAGGACTTGTCCCGGATGCGCCTCGCGGAACACATTGCAGCGCCCCTCTTCGTAGCGGTCGCCGTAGGGGAACTTGCGCCCACCCTCGCCGCGACAGGCGAGCAGCCATTCGTCGAGCGTGCACAGGCGTTTGCCGGCGTTGCGGCAGGCCACTTCTGCAGCGTTGCCGCTCAGATAGCCGCTGGGCGTCACGCTCGCGCGTGACTCCGCGCGCGGCTCGAAGTCTTCCGAGAGTTGAAAATCCGGGGGCGGCGGGACCGCGAGGGAAGCGCGTTGCGAGCTGCGTGACCAGTCCTTGAACGAGGCCGCGGTCTGCGCGCGTGTGGGGTGATAAAACGGCGACAATCGCCGGCCTTGTCGCTGATCGACGAGCGTTGCTTCGTAGCGGTCGATGCAGAAGCGCCCTCGCACGTCGACCATCTCGGGCGGACAACGCGAACTCGTAGCGGCCATGCCGGGCAAGAGTTCGGGAGCCGCGCCGAACTGCACCGTGTCGCCACCGTCAGGCAGGTACAGCAGGGCGGGTGTGCCCGCGTCGAATCGCGTCGAGCTCGCCGTTGCGGTGACCGCGGCAGAGGAGCTCGGCCGCTCGCGGTCGTCGGTATCGGGCGCTCGCGAGCAAGCCAGCGAGAGCGCGAGCGCCGCCAGGGCGAGACGCGCCCGGCCTCGCTTCACTTGCCGCGGTAAACGATCAAACCGTGCGACAGATCATACGGCGAAACGGCAACGCGCACGCGGTCCCCCGGGAGCACGCGAATGTGGTGGCGCCGCATACGACCGGAGAGCTGGGCACGGACAATCGCTCCTCCTTGGTCGACCTTGATGTTGTACTGGCCGCCGCCGAGAGCGTCTTGAATGACACCCTCCATTTCGAGAAGATCGCCCTTACTCATGTGTTACGACTCATTCGGTCCTTTACGGCCGCGGAACCTGACACAGCCAGCCCCCCAATGCAACCGCACTGAGGGCAGGCTCTGAGATCCTCATCTCGGTGAATTTCCCGTGTTTCCTGCCAATCTACAAACCTTTGCCGCCACCTTGTTCGATTACAACGGGGTGCTGGCCAACGACGAAACCGTCCACCTGGCCGCATTCCAGGATGCGCTCGTCCCCCTCGGAATCACGCTGACGGAAGCGGATTATTGGGCGAAATATCTGGGCTTCGACGACGTGGGCGCGTTCGGGGCGATCCTGATGGACGCGGGTCGGCCACTCGACGCAGAGCAGATAGCGGCGTTGGTAGAAGCCAAACGCCCGCTGTACCGCGCTCGCGCCGAGGCCTCGCTGCCGCTATTCGAGGGCGCGACCGAGCTCATCCGCCGCCGCGCCGCGGCCGGGCCGGTGGGCATCGTGTCCGGTGCCTTGCGTGACGAAATCGAACTCGGCATCGACGCGTTGGGCGTACGTGATCTGATCGTGAGCGTCGTGGCCGCGGAAGACACGCGCGCCTCGAAGCCCGATCCGCACGGCTACCTGCTCGGGATCGAAGCGCTGTCGAAACTGGTTCCCGCCGAAGTCGCGCGGCGCGCGCTCGTGATCGAAGATTCGCTGGCGGGGATCGAAGCTGCGAAATCGGCCGGCTTGCCCTGCATCGCCGTGGGACACAGCTACCCAGAAGCAGAGCTGTACGCGCACGGGGCGGATCTGGTCGTTGCCGATTTGGCGAGCATCGACGATCAGCGGCTCACGGAGCTGTATCGAAAGCTGTATGGCTAAAACTCGGCGGTGGCCGATCGCACTCGGCCTGCTGGTATCCGCACTTCGCTCCGAAGCGTCGCCGAGCGCGACGCTTCCTCCACGGGCAATCGCGTGGAGTGAGAGCGCGCGAGGGACGATCCGCGGCGTCACGATTGGCCCGATCGAGAGCGCATTGCACCCCAAGCGCGGCTACGGCAGCGAGCCATTCGAACGCACCTTGCTCGAGGCCCAACGGCTGGGCTCCAATTGGATCAGCCTGACACCGTTCGCGCGCGTGCACGATCTGAAAAGCACCGGGATTTCCCTGACGTTCGAGGCACCGTACGCGGACAACCGGCGGGCCATCGTGCGTTCGATTCGGCAGGCGCATGCGCTCGGGCTGCGCGTACTGATCGTGCCGCACTTGTGGGTCGAAAGCGGCGAGTGGCGGGGCGAACTCGACCCCGGCTCGGACGCAGCGTGGGAAGAGTGGAGCCACAACTATCGCTCGTTCTTGCTGACCTGGGCCGAGGTCGCGCGCGAAGCGCGCGCGGACATGCTGGCCGTCGGCGTCGAGTTGCGCAGCTGGCTCACCACGGCGCATGCGCGTTCGTTCCAACCCATCTTGCGTGACGTGCGGCGCGTATATCCCGGCTTGCTCACGTATGCAGGCAATTGGGACGACATCGAGCAGACCGTGATCTTGGGCGATCTCGATGTGATCGGCCTGAACGCGTTCTTTCCACTCGCCGACAAGGACGGCGCGAGCTTCGAACAGCTCGCTGCAGGCGGTCGTGGCGTCCGTGACCGACTCGCCAAGCTGGCCGAATTTTGGCAAAAGCCGATTCTGTTCAACGAATTTGGCTACACCACGCGCAAGGATCCCGCGATTCGGCCTTGGGAGTGGCCGGACAAGATGAGCGACGTTCAGCCGGATCAAGCGGCGCAAGCCGAGGCGTATCGCGCCTTGCTCTCCGCGTTCGTCGATGAACCGTGGTTCGCGGGGTTCTTCGCTTGGCGGCTGTATGCCGACCCCGACGACATGTCGCAAGAGGCGGAATGGGGGTTCTCTCCGCGCGGCAAGCAAGCCGAGCTCGCGCTCCGCGACGCGTTCGCGGCCCATTGGGCGGGCGACGGCCCGCGGGAGCTCGGCAGTGCTTTGTGGCGTGACGCCGCGACGGATATTGGGCGGTTTTGAGCGAAAGTGAGCGTCGCACGATTTCGTGACGGAAATCGTGCGACGGCAATAACCGGGGGTAATGGGCGCGCATGTCGTTGAAAAGAGAGCCAGCGCCCGTGCCTCTCTCGCGCGCGTGCTCAGCCCCTCACCTCGCTCATCCCAATGGCTTCCTCACCCCGATGATCGACTCGGCCTTGCCCGTTCCGTGACACGCCGCGCGTTTCATATTGCTGCACTGTTGGCGGCGTGCGCGGCATGCGCGAGCCGCGTGCACGCCGCACCGGGGGACGCGACGCGGCTCGAATATGCTCGCAGCGAGCGAGCCTCGGCGTGTCCCGACCGTGCGGCGTTGAAAGCCGCCGTCAACGAACGCCTGGGTTACGATCCGTTCTTTCCCGCGGCGCGTCAAACCATCGTCGTCGAGATCATCGACGCGGAAGACGAGCTGCACGCACGAATGCGGCTCGTCGACGAACAGGGCATGATCGTCGGTTCGCGTGAGCTGCGCGAGAAGGTCGAGCAGTGCGACGAGCTCGTGGCATCCTTGGCGCTGGCCATCAGCATCGCGCTGGATCCGAGCGCAGCCTTGGGCGAAGCGCCCGCCAGCGCCACCCAAGCCGGCCGTGCAAAGCCGCCACCGGCCGAGGCGGCGCCCGAACCCGTGCCGGTGTTAGTCGCCCAGGAGCACCCCCAAAAAAACAGCCGACCTCGTGTCCCGCCATCGCAAACCTCGGCCGTCGATCGCGAGCGCCTTCAGCTAGCGGCGCGCGCGGCGTTTTTCAGCGACCTTGGCCGCGCGCCCGCACTGGCGTTCGGCTGGCGTCTGGGGCTGGATTTGGGACGAGACTGGTTCCGGTTCGCAGCCGAGTTTTCGCAGCAACTGCCGGCGTCGAAACCGCTCCCGGAGAAAGGACGCGCGCGCGCGTCGTTGCTTACCGGCACTCTCGCGCCGTGCCTCTCGGGTGCAACGCTGTCGGGCTGCGGGGTGCTCGAGGTCGGCGCACTGCAAACGCGCGGTGAAGATATCGAAAACCCCGCGAGCCACGCCACATTGTACGCAGCCGTCGGTGCGCGGCTCGAATACACACCCAGATTGGTAGGTGAGCTTCAGCTTCTGACTCAAGTCGAGGCGCTGACCCCCCTGACTCCGGTTTCCCTGCAGGTAGTGGGCGCAGAAGTTTGGCGCTCACCGTTCCTCACCGTCGCCGCCGGAATTGGCCTCCGTCTGCGGTTTCGGTGACGGATTGAAATGATCGGAGCTGCCGTGAACTTCCGAAACCTTGCGACGTTGCTCGCTCTCCCGCTGAACCTGCTGGCCTGCGGCGTCTCCAAGGTGGCCCTCGATGACTCGCTGATCGAAAGCAGCGGCGACCCTTCCGTGCTTGCCGTCGTTCGCGAGCGGGTCGAGAAGATCGTCGTTGACGATCAGCGCATGTACTGGATCGGCAGCCAATTGCCGCGCATCGACGACGACGACTACGTTTGGTATCTACGTAGCTGCCAAAAGCGCAACTGCGCATCGACGCTCGTCACCTACGGCGTACAATCGAACCGTTGGCCGTACTTGTTCGCCGTCAATGCGGGCCAAGTCTATTGGCACGACGGAGGGCGGCTGTTGGCTTGCCCGATTGCCGGCTGCAATGGCTCGCCTCGCACACTGGCCGACGGGCTCTCGGTCGAGGTGGCGACGTTCGCCAATGAGCGATTTTATTTTTCTGGTTCCTCTAGTTTGTTGTCCTTCTACGACTTATCCATCTCGAAGCCTGATCCGCAGGAGGTGTTCGCGTCATTGCCGCCGCCGGCCGGCTTGGCCGAACTCGCAATTCACGAACATGACGCGTACGCCCTAGCGAAGGAATTCGTTTCGCTCGGGTTCGAGACGAGCGCGGGCCTGCTCGTCCGCATCCGCCAGGACGGAACGTCTCCCATCGAGGCCATCGCCAGTGACGTGAAGTATTCGCGCCAGCGCGAGCGCGGCTTCGGCCTTGCCACTGACGCGACCTCGATTTACTGGACCGACAATCTGTTGACCGGCGCGATCAAACGTTGCCCGCTCACGGGATGCAGCGGCGAATCGGCGGTCGTCCTTTCGCCCTTACGGGCGCCGCAGACGCTGCAGATCGATGAATCCGAACTTTACTACGTCTACGAATCGGAGCCTTATCGATACGCGCTTTCGAGTTGCACGTTGCCGGCCTGCACGCCCTCCTCGCCGCTAATCGAGCACCTGGACGCACCCGAAGCGCTGGCGATGGATGACGAGTACCTGTACGTGGCAACCACCGAGCAAGACGTCAGTCCTTCCAACTATACCGAGAACACGATTGCTACCATTCGTCGCCTGCCAAGCGGGATCGAGGACTGCCATGACCCGACGCGCCGCGAGCCTGGCCGCACTCTGCCTCCTTTGCCTGATCGGGTGTGGGCCACGCACCTTGGACCTGGATCACGCTGCGCCCGATGCGTCCGTACCAATGGGCACTCCGGATCCGGTCGTATCCGGAGTGAAGCTCACCGGTGTTTGGGCCGCTGAGCCGCGACTGTACTGGAGCACGCTAAGTACTGTTAACGACATTCTTTCCGAGCGATTGAACAGCTGCCGTACGGACGATTGCGGAAACACCAAAGTCAGCTACCCACAAGCGACCAAATTGTTCAGGGCCGCAATCGCAGAGGGGCGCGTTTACTGGACGTCGGGGTCGAGCATATTTTCCTGCACCGAGGGCTGTGAGGGCAAGCCAATCAAAGTGACGGAGGACCCCTCTTTGGCTTGGCCTATTTCCGCCTATCGAGACTACGTCTATTGGTCGTCGGATTTCGACCTCTACCGCTGTCAGGCGCAAGGCTGCGCCGAGCCGCCCGAGGTCGTTGCCTCGAACGGCAGTTCCGAGTACCTGGCGTTCGCCGGCGACCGTGTCTATTGGACCGAGCTGTATCGCATCATGAGCGCACCGATTGACGGCTCTGACCTGCCCCAACTCGTGGCCGAGGTCACATTGGCCACGAGCCTCGCAATTAGAAACGGATATCTGTACTGGGCAGAATCCACGAAGGTATTTCGTTGTCCGATCGCGAACTGCGACTCAGCAACCGAGCTGCTCGTCACGGCAAGCAACCCGGTTTATGACTTCAAGGTCGACGACTCGGCGATCTACTGGCTCGATTTCTACGAAATCCACTCATGTCCAATAACAGGCTGCGAGCAACCGACCTTGCTCGCGCAGAACGTTGCCGAAGGGCTGATTAAAACAGCACGTTTTGCGATCGATGCCAGTTACGTTTACTGGCTCGAAAGCGATGCGATGTCAGAGCCGAACGGGAAGTCGCTTCGCAGGATCCCGAAGTAGCCGTGCTCAGAATACGTCATCGGGCCGCGTCACGTCGTGCGGCAAGTCCAAATTCAGCGCGGAAACCGCGGGCGCGCCCCCCGACAGGTATTGGTAGCGCGCGAGGTTGCCGAGCACGCGCTCGACGTACGTGCGCGTTTCCTCGAATGGGATGCGCGCGACGAAGGCGTCGATGCCGATTTTTTCGGGGGCGCTCAGCCAGCGGAACACGGCTTCGGGGCCCGCGTTGTAGGCCGCCGCGACCAGCGCCAAATTGCCACCGAAGTAACCGCTCAGTTGACCGAGATAGTGCGCGCCGTAGCGCACGTTGTTGTCGGGCACGAACAGCGCCGTTTCGCTGAATGGCTCTTGCAGCTGCTCGGCCACGCGACGCCCGGTCGGCGCGATCAGTTGCAAGAGCCCGCAGGCGCCCGCGGGTGAGCCCGCATTTGGATCGAACGCGCTCTCTTGGCGCATGACCGCAAAGAGCAGCGCGGGGCTCAAACTTTCGCGCGCGGCCGCGGCTTGCACGAGATCACGATAGGGCGTCGGGTAGATGCAGTCCCAGGCCCAGGTATTGGCGGCGCTGGGCGCCGTATCCAGCGCGTCACCGCGCACGACGTCTTGGGCGATGCGGTAGCGCCGCTGGGCGACGCCCAGAATGCCGTAGGCCTCACACAGCGCTTCACTGCTGCGTGGCGCGTATTGGCGGCTGAAACTCGCTTCTTGTTGGGTGAGTAAACGTTCGGCGTCGCGCGCGAGTCCGACGCGATTGAGCAGCGCGACGTCACCGGGCAGCGTCAGGGCGATTGGCGTGTGCGCGCTTGGAGTGCTCTCCGCGATCACCGGTGGCTGCGGTGCACCGACGATGCCGAGCCGACCACGAGCGGCCAAGCCGAAAAATGACAGCGGTTCGCTGCGAGCGACTTCGCTGAACGCATCGATCGCCCTCTGTTTTTGGTTGCCGAGGGCGAGCGAGAGCGCCTCGAGGTAGCGCAGCCGCGCGCGATTTCGGCGATCTTTGGCCAGCGCCGCCAAGCGCGCGAAGGTCGGCGCGGCGGACAGCGGCTGATCGGTCTCCAGCGCGCACAAGGCGCGCTCGTAGTTGGCGTCGTTGCCGAAGCGCGCGCGCTTGCCGAATGTGGCCAGGTACCTGTCGTACTGGGCGCGCGCTTTCAGATAGTCGCCCGCGATGAAGCGCAGACGCGCGGACAAGTATTGCGCTTGCTCGGCCCAATCGGTTTTCGGAAATTGGCGAGCGACGCGCTCGTAGCCGGCAATGGCGCGGTCATCGAGCTGCCCGCGGGACAGCGCGCGGGCCGCATAGAACAGGGCGCGCGGCGCATTCTCGGGATCTTCGCGCGCCGCGCGCTCGAACAGTTCGGCCGCCTTGGTGTAGCTACTCCGCGCCGCGTACAGCGCGAACGCGCGCAGATAGGTCAGACGCCCCACGGGCGCCGGCGAACCCGGCGCTTTGGCCACGAGCGCGAGCTCGGCATCGGTCGCCTCGATACGGCCCGCCTCGGCCAGCTTGCTCGCGCGGTCCAGGTGTTCGGACTTCGACAAACGCGTCGCCGCGTTGCTGTCCAACACCTTCAACGCAACTTCACCTTCGATGCGCAGCGGCGCGGCCAAGGCCAGCCAACGATAGTCAGCAAGGGCGGTCCCTCGGTCACCCATCTGCGAAGCCAGCGAAGCGCGCAGTGCCCGCGCGCGAACTTCGACGCTGCGCGTGCGTTTGGCCTTACCCAAGCGCGCGATCACGCGATCGACGGCCAAGCGCGCTTGGGGCAGCGATACATCTTGCTGATACGCGGACGCCGCGGAGAGCAAAGATTCGTTGTCGCCGCGTTGCTCGAAATACAGGGCCGCCTCGGCGAATGGACCCGTTTTCAGCTGCGCACGGGCACGCGCGGCGGCAATTTGCGGTGCGAGCTGCGGCAAAGCCGTCTCGAGCCCCACGAGCAACGTCAGCGCGGCGGCCGCGTCGTCGAGCTCGAGCGCGACGCGCGCACGCACGAAACGGAGCTCGGCGCGCGTTCGCTCCGCCTCGGGCAAGGCCTCGAGCGCGGTACGCGCATCCGCCCAGCGTTCCGCGCGCACGAGCGCGGCGTAAGCGCCCTCGGGCGCGCGTGCGGGTGGCGCCGCACTGACCGAAGCGATGGCCGCGGGAGCGTTGGGCGAAAGCGCAGGCAACGTGCTGGCGGCGGCGCCAGGCGCACCATGAGCGCCACGATCACAGGCCGCGACAAAAACCAACGCCCAAAGCCGCGGCTTCAGAATCCCCAATGGTACTCCGCCCGCAACATCGGCGTGAACGCCTGCCCCTCACCAATGCTCGAAAGCAAAATATCCGTGCGAATCGACGCCCCCAGGCCGAAGCTGCGGGTCGCCGCGTAGTCCAAACCGAGCACCGCGGCGACGATCGCGTCATCACGACGGAAGGGCTGGCCCACCGGCAAGCGCCCCGCGATGTGCTGAAAGCCCACCATCAGGGCCCCGTACGGGATCCACTGCAGCACGTCCAGCTTGTACGACAAGCCGGCAACGGCCGAGTACGGGGTGGCATGCTCGCTCGGACCACCCGCGGGGGCCGTGTACGAGTGATACGACCCGAGCAGCTCGAGCTTCAGATCGAACACGTCCGAGAGGCCATACGCCGCATTCAAACCCAATGCGGGGCCGGCACTGTAATGGTGCGGGTAAGCCGTGAGCCCGAGCCCACCACCCACGTGCCATTCGCGCTCAAAGGCTTGCGCGCGCCCCGCCGTCAAGCACGCCGCTGCCGAACACAGAACACCGAGAACCACGCCGCGCATCATCGACGCCCGCGAGTCTAGCCCGAGAACTGCGCGAGCTCAGAGCATATTTACGGGGTCGACGTCGATGGCCATGCGCACGAGCCGGTGCGAACTGGCACGCGCCACCGCGAGCAGCGCGTCGCGCAGGGGTTTACGGTCGGCCGCGCGCAGTACGAACCGAAAGCGATAGCGATTGCGCAACCGCGCGAGCGGCGCGGGCGTCGGACCGAGCACCTCCACGCCCGTCGGCACGGCCGCGCGAGCAATGGCCGCGATGCGTGTGCACTCGGCCAGCGCTTGGCCCTCGTCGAGCGCATCGAAGCGGACCAGTGCCAAGCGTGAATAGGGAGGAAAGCGCAGCTCCTCGCGATCGCGCATCTCCTGTTCGATGAAACCGGGCACGTCGTGGCGCAGCGCGAAGGCAATCGCCGGGTGCTCGGGTTGCCGAGTTTGGATTAGTACCTTGCCGGGTGCATCACCGCGGCCGGCTCGACCCGCAACTTGGACGAGCAGGTGGAACGTGCGTTCCGAGGCGCGAAAGTCCGGCATCGAGAGCGCCGAGTCGGCATTGAGCACGCCCACTAGTGTGACGTTCGGCAAATCGTGGCCCTTGGTCACCATTTGCGTGCCGACTAGGATGTCGATCTCGCCGGCCCGCACGCGGTCGAGCACGCCTTCGCTCTTCGCGCCCGCCGCTACGTCACGGTCCAAGCGCGCGACGCGCGCGCTGGGCAATTGTTGTTTGAGCGTGGTCTCGATGCGCTCGGTGCCCGACCCTTCTTCGGACAGCTTCGCCGCGCCGCACTTGGCGCAACGCTGAGGCACCTCCACGACGTAGTCGCAGTAGTGACATTGCAGCGACTCACCCTGCGCGCGATGCAGCGTGAGGGAGACCGAGCAGTTCGGACAACGCACGATTTCACCGCACGAGCCGCAGATCAGGCTGGGCGAAAACCCGCGCCGATTCAGGAACAAAATCGCCTGTTCGCGCCGGGCGAGGCAGGCCTCGAGCGCGCGGAACAAGGTCAGGCTGAGCAAGCGGTCACCGCCCGGGCCCGGGCCCACGTAGCGCAGGTCGACGATCTCGACCTGCGGCAAGAGCGCCGTCGTGCGCGCCCGGGCCGGCAACTTCAAAACTTCGAGCCGACCGGCTTGCGCGAGGGCCACGCTCGCCAACGAGGGCGTCGCCGATCCGAGCACGCACACGGCGCCCGCGCGATGGGCGCGCAAGAGCGCCATGTCACGCGCGTGATAACGCACGCCTTCTTCCTGCTTGAAGGAGCCGTCGTGCTCTTCGTCCACGCAGATCAGGCCCAGGTCGTGCACCGGCGCGAACAACGCGGAGCGCGCGCCAACCGCGACTTTGAGCTCACCGCGACGCAAGGCGCGCCACATGGCGTGGCGCTGAATGTCGGTGAGCCCGCTGTGCAGCACCGCGATGCGTTCCCCGAGCCGCGCGCGAAAGCGCGTCACGAGCTGCGGCGTGAGCGCGATCTCGGGCACGAGCACGATCGCCCCGCGTGCTAGTTCGAGCGCGCGCTCGACACTGCGCAAGTACACTTCGGTCTTCCCCGAAGCCGTCACGCCATCCAGCAAAAATCCCTGTCTTTCGCCAATTTCCAGCGCGCGCGTGATGCGCTCGACGGCCGCGGCCTGGGGCGGGGTCAGTGCCGGCGGCGTGTCGCGAGCCACTTGCGCGAAGAACGGATCGGGATGCGCTTCGATGCGCTCGACGCTGACCAAGGTCAACGCTTCGAGGCGTTTCACCGCCGCGCGCGCGTTGGGCCAGAGCTTGCTCAGCTGAGGCGTGGTTTCGGGTCCGTTCTTCCGCAAATGTTCGAGAATGTCTCGAGCCTGCGCGCCGAGCTTCGCGCCCGCCTCGGCCCCTTCCACGGCGCTCACGCGCTGCACCATGCGGCCCAACGACTCGACCGCGAACGCCTCGCGCTTGGACAACGCCTCGGCGGCGGTGCGTTCGACCGCGGGCAACGCGAGCTCGATCACCGCGCCAATCGGAGCGATGTAGTAGCGCGCCAGTTCTTGGAGGAAGCCGAGCAGTTCGTCTTGCAAGACCGGCTCGGAATCGACGATGGCGCGCAGCGGCTTCAGCTTTTCGACCGGAAAATCCGGGGCCTCCGTGCCCACTTCCAGAACGACGCCCAGCACGCGCCGCGGACCGAACGGGCACAGCACGCGCGCGCCGCGACGCACTTCGGACACGAGCTCGGGCGGCACGAGGTAACTGAACGCTTGCCCGAGCGGCACCGGGATCGCCACGCGCGCGAAGACTGGAGTCGGCTCTGCCACGGATCGCAGCCCTTCTCAGCGCGGGCGGTAGATCTCGAGGTAGTAAGCGACCGCCGCGACGACGATCACGATCAGCGCGATCCACCCCCAAGACGACGAGCGCGCAGGCAGAGGAGCACCTGGTCGACTGCGCACCATCGCCTCGAGCGAGGCGGGCGGCGGCTCCATGCGCGGCACCTCCACCGACTCCGGCGAACCGTCGTCCGGCGGAGGGGGCAAGTAGGGGCGACTACCGCGCGGCTTTTGCGGGACCTCAGACACGTGCCGCGAGCGTCCCAGGCGAACTTGCTCCGGTCAAGGCGCAACGTTCGCGCGGGGCATCAGGCGCTCGGCGCCTTGTCCAAGCCAAAGCCTTCGTGCAGCGCGCGCACGGCAAGCTCGGTGTACTTGGCCGCGATGATGCAGCTGATCTTGATCTCGCTGGTGCTGATGGCCTGAATGTTGATGCCCTCGCCCGCGAGGATGCCGAACATCTTGGCCGCAACCCCGGCGTGCGAGCGCATCCCGAGACCGACGATCGATACCTTTACGATGTCCGGATCGTATTCGACCGGTTCGCTGCCGTACTCCGCGGCCGTCTTCTCGATCAGCTCTTTGGCGCGCGGCAGGTCCGTCTTGGCCACGGTGAAGGTCACGTCGGTCGTGTCCTTGCCTCCGCGTGACGGGCTTTGGATGATCATGTCGACCGAGACGTTGTGCTCGGCGAGCATGCCGAAGATCTTGGCCACGACGCCGGGCTTGTCCTTCATGCGCACGAGTTGGACCTTGGCTTCGCCCTTGTCGTAAGCGACGCCTGCCACAGCTACCGATTCGAAACCTTCTTCGCCGACTACCATCGTCCCTGTCCGATCGCTGAAGGAGGACCGTACGTGCACCGGAACTCCGTATTTCATCGCCACTTCGACGGAACGGATCTGAAGCACCTTGGCACCCAAGGACGCGAGCTCGAGCATCTCTTCGTAGCTGATGCGGTCGATCTTGCGCGCCGAGGGGCAGATGTTCGGATCGGTCGTGTAGACCCCGTCCACATCCGTATAGATTTCGCAGACGTCGGCTTTGATGGCCGCCGCGATGGCGACGGCGGTCGTGTCCGACCCACCGCGGCCGAGCGTGGTGATGCTGCCGTCCGGGTCGATACCCTGGAAGCCCGCGACCACGGCAATGCTGCCGCCCTGCACCGCTTGCAGCAGCTTGGAGCCTTCGATGCTCTGGATGCGCGCTTTCGTGTAAGCGGCGTCCGTACTGATGCGCACTTGGTGCCCGAGGAAGCTGCGGGCGCGGCCACCGAGCTGCTGGATGGTCATCGCGACCAGCGCGGCGCTCACTTGCTCGCCGGTCGAGGCCAGCGAGTCGAGCTCGCGCATGTCCGGCGTGGGCGAAATCTGATGCGCGAGCGCGAGCAGGCGATTGGTCTCTCCCGACATCGCGCTGACGATCAGCACGACCTGGTTGCCCTCGCGCTGGCTGCGCAGTGCGAGTTCGGACACGTTTCGCATCCGGTCTAGGTTGCCGACCGATGTACCACCGAATTTTTGAACGACGAGAGCCACGGGGTCTCGCCTGGTAGCCCCCACGACCAGAGGCGTCAAGGGGGCGCGACAGAGCGCGAGGGAGCTCGAGAAGGCGCGTCAAGCGGGAGAACCGGTGGTAACGTCCTGCCCGGGATGTCGCCGCTCGCGCACTACGTGGTGGAAACGCTCGTCACCCTGCTGGCGATTGTGGCGCTTTCCGTGCTGGTCCTGCTCGGGGCGCGCAAGGCCGGGATGGGCCGCAGCGCAGGCCCCCTCGAGCTAGTCGGGCGCTTGCCGCTCGATGGCCGGCGTGCGGTGTACTTGGTGCGCGTCGGAACCACGGTTTACGTGGTCGGCGCCAGCGAGGCGGGTCGCCAAACTGGGTGAAGTCACGGACGGCTCGCTCGAGCTGCCCACAGCGGCGAATCAAAACGAGACATTCCGGGAGGTCCTGAGCCGTGTGTTCGGGAAGAAGCCCTAGTCCGCGCAGCGCGCTGGGTCTGGGTTTGCCGCTGCTCGGCTTGCTCGTCCCGCGCCTCGCTCACGCTGCTCCTGCGGCCGCGAACAACGCCCTCGACGAAGCCTTCATGCGGCCGATGACTCTGGTCGTGGTCTTGGCGTTGGCGGCGCTCTTGCCGTTCGCGTTCATGACCTTGACCGCGTTCGTCAAGATCTCGACCGTGTTGCAAATCGTGCGCGGGGCGATCGGCGCGCAGAACATTCCGTCGAGCACCGTGATCATGGCGCTGGCCGGGGCATTGACGTTGCTCGCGATGGCGCCCGTGGGCACGCGCATCGAAGCGCGCGCGCGTCCCTTGTTCGAGCCGGGCGCAGAACGCGACACCAGCACGTGGGTGATCGCGCTCACCGAAGCCACGCGCGAACCGATTCGTGATTTCTTGCGCGCCAACGCGTCCAGCCGAGAAAAAGCGCGATTTTTCGAGATCGCGCGCGCCGCGCGCCCGCCCGCCGAACGCGAAAGCGTGGGCAAGGACGACTTCGTGATCTTGGTGCCGTCCTTCGTGGTCAGTGAGTTGATCGCAGCTTTCGCGTTGGGCTTCGCGCTGTACTTGCCGTTCTTGGTCATCGACCTCGTGGTCTCGAACGTGCTGCTCGCGCTCGGCATGCAGATGATGAATCCGACGCAAGTCAGCCTGCCCTTCAAGCTACTCCTATTCGTGGCCATCGACGGCTGGGGTCAACTCGCGCAAGCCCTCGTCACGGGTTATCGCAGTAGCTAGCGCGCGGCGGCGATTGTCGCATCGCGCCACGGCGTTTGGATTGGGGGTTGGCGCTGGGGCAAAGCGCCTCGCTGGCGTCGCGCTGAACGTTCATTGTCGCGCGATTTTTCGTAACGCGATTTCGGCCTGAGTCCTGCAAAGGGTCGGGCATGAGTCGCTTGATCTTGGTCGCCAACCGTCTGCCTGTGTCGCTCGATTTGAGCGACGGCCAGGTGAAAGTTCAGGATAGCTCGGGGGGACTCGCGACGGGCATGCGCGGCCTCAGCAAGCAGGAGCGCACCTCTTGGGTCGGTTGGCCCGGTGGCACCCCGAGCAGCGACGAGCAACGCGCGCTGCTCGATCAGAAGCTCGCCGAGCACTCCGCGACGCCCGTGTACCTCTCGGGACAAGAGGCCGAGCGCTTCTACGAAGGCATGTCCAATAGCGTCATTTGGCCGCTATTTCATTATCTGGTCGACCGCCTACCGCTGTTCGTTCGAGACTTCGACGAGTACCGCGCGGTCAACGAGCGCTTTGCCGACGCGGTGTGCTCGCAAGCGAACGAAGAGGATCTGATTTGGATCCACGACTACCACCTGCTGCTCTTGCCCCAGATCTTACGCGAACGCCTGCCACGCGCGCGCATCGGCTTCTTCTTGCACATCCCGTTTCCGTCGTCGGAAATCTTTCGCTTGCTACCGCACCGCGAAGAGCTGCTGCGCGGCATGCTGGGCGCGAACCTGATCGGCTTTCACACCTACGGCTACGCGCGCCACTTTTCGGATGCGTTGCTCGGCAATCTGGGCATCGAACCGGAGCTCGATCGCGTCGACGTGGAAGGCCGCAATGTCTCGATCGGCGTCTTCCCGATGGGCATCGACGTCGACACGTTCGAACGCTTGGCGAACGCGCCCGAGCTCGCCGACCGCATCGCCGAGTTGCGGCGCGCGCAAGGCGTGGAACAGCTGATTTTAGGGGTAGATCGTCTCGACTACACCAAGGGTATTCCTCGCAAGTTGCTGGCCATGGAGCGGCTCCTCGAGCGCAGCCCGCAGTACCGGGGCAAGGTTCGACTGCTGCAAATTGCGGTGCCCTCGCGCGAGAACGTCGCCGAGTACAAGAGCTTGCGCGCGGACGTGGAGGGTCTCGTGGGCCGCATCAACGGCTCGAGCGGCTCCCTGCACGACGCGCCGCTCCACTACCTGTACAAGCCGGTCTCGCCCGAGGAGCTGGTCGCGAGCTACCGCGCGGCCAACATCATGGTCGTCACGCCGCTGCGCGACGGCATGAACCTCGTCGCCAAAGAGTACGTCGCGTCCCGCACCGACGGCGATGGCGTGCTCGTACTGAGCGAACTGGCGGGCGCCGCGAGCGAGCTGGGCGAGGCCTTGACCGTGAACCCGTACGACGTCGAGAGCCTGGCGCTGACCTTGGACCGCGCCCTGAGCATGCCCGAGAACGAGCGGCGCGAACGCATGACGTCGCTGCGCGACAAAGTGCGCGCGCGTCCCGTCGAGCTCTGGGCGCAAAGCTTCGTGCACACCTTGGAGGCCGGCGAGCGCGCGCCCGAACCGCAAGATTTGCGGCAATTTCCTGCACGCCTCGACACGCTTGCCGCGCAACTGGCCACGCGCCCCGAAGTGCTGTTCGCGCTCGATTACGACGGAACCTTGGTGCCCATCACCAGAAATCCGGATCTCGCACGACCGGATGCCGCGTTGCGCGAGCTCTTGGCCATGCTCGCCAACTTGAAGGGGGTGGAAGTGTGCGTCGTTAGCGGCCGTGCTCAGCCGTCACTCGCCGCCTGGCTCGGTGAATTGCCGCTCGATCTCGTCGCCGAGCACGGTGTGTGGTCGAAGCGCGCGCACTCCCCCGATTGGAAGAGCTACATCGATCCCAACGCCCTCGGCTGGATCGCCGACGCGAAGAGCATTCTCCAGACGTACGTCGAGCGCGCGCCGGGCGCGTTCCTGGAAGAGAAGACCGCGGGCCTCGCTTGGCACTATCGTTTGGTCGATCCTTACCTCGGCGTAGCCCTCGCGCGCGAGCTGCGCTTGCACCTCGTTCGTCACTTTGCCCAAGCCCCAGTCTCGATTCTGGCCGGACGCAAAGTGCTGGAGATGCGCCCTCAAGGCATCGACAAAGGCGCCGCCGTGCGTGATTCACTGAGTCTGCTGCGGCCCGGACTCGCGATCGCCGCCGCGGGCGACGACCGCACCGACGAAGATTTGTTCGCCGCGTTGCCCGAAGGCTCGATCAGCCTATGTGCGGGTATGTTGGCAACCCGCGCCGGCTATCGCGTCACCGGACCCGAGCAAGTTCGCCGCTTTTTGCGCAGCTTCGTGGAGGCGCGCCAGGCCATCGGCGGATGACGTGAGGGAAACTCAGCGGCGGCCCTCCAAGGGGTCGATCTCGGCCGCCGCGGGCGTCGGCACGGCCGCTTTGCTCTTCGTCGCGCCTGCTTTGCCCTTCAGCGCGGCCGCGCGAACGCCCGTGACCACCGCTTTCACGTTCACGCCCGCGCTGGGCGCCAGCGCGGGCGCGGACCTCTCGGCCGTCGGCATCGATTTCGACTCGGGCGTGGGCGCAGGTGGCGCGATGACGGCGACGGCGGGCACGGGCTCGCTCGCGGGAGGCTCCCGCGCCGATTCGGGCGTCGGCTTACGGCGAGTCGCGAACAGCAACGCGCCGCCCAGCACCAGTCCGAGCAAGCCCAACGCGATCACCAGTGTCGCCCGCGACTGCTTGGCTTCGGCCGCGAGCCCGAAGTTGGTACTGGTCCCCGAACCTGCACGCGCTGATCCCGCCGCGACGATCGGCGCGGGCGCACTCGGAAAACCGGCGGCGCTGAGCACACGACCAATGCGCTCCGCTGAGCGCTGGGCCGCGGCCAGGCCGAACGGTGCGAGCGCGTGAGCGAATTCAGCCACGTTGCTGAAGCGGTGATCGCGGTTTTTCTCCAAACAGCGCAGGATCACTTGCGACAAAGCGTCCGGCAGATCTGGCCGCAGTTCACGGATCGGGCGCGGAGGATCTTGCAAGATCATGCCGCACAGCTGGGGCATGGTTTCGGCTTCGAAGGGCACGCGGCCGGTCAGAGACTCGTACAAGATGACACCCAGGGCCCAAATGTCCGTGCGCCGATCGACATCCCGCGTGGAGCTCATTTGCTCCGGCGACATGTACAGCGGCGAGCCCATGACCGTGTTGGTGCGGGTCATGCCGAGTTCGGCCGCGGCGCCCGGCACGTTCAGCTTGGAGATGCCGAAGTCCAAGACCTTGATGCACGCGCTGCCATCGGCGCGAAAAGTGACGAACAAATTGGCGGGCTTGAGATCACGGTGCACGATGCCGAGCGCATGCGCCTCGGCGATCGCTTCGCAAGCTTGGAGCAAAAATTCCACTGCTTCTGGCACGGGTAATGCGCCGCGGCGACGTACCCAAGCGGCGAGATCTTCACCGTGCAGGTACTCCATGACCATGTACGGCGAGCCATTCTCCAGCACGCCCACGTCCGACACGCGCGCGACATGTTCACTCTTGATCTTGACCGCCGCGCGCGCCTCCCGCGCAAATCGTTCCACGGCCTCGGGATTGCCGAGCGCCTCGGGCAGCAGGAATTTGAGCGCGACCCGCTCGTCCAGCTGGAGGTGAATCGCGGCCACGACCACGCCCATGCCGCCCTGGCCGAGCACGCGCTCGATCCGGAACTTTCCAGCCAGGATCTGGCCTTCGTGAACCTCGTTCGACATTCCCGTGCCGTTCTCCGATCCGCTTATGACTTAGCAGAGGGGCGCGGCGCCTGGTAGTGTGCGGCGGAGGTACCCGTTGAGCGTCGACCCAATCCACCTCGTTGATGTTCCTTTTCTGGCCCTGTTGGACGAAGAGCAGCGGCAACTGTTGGCTGCCCGCCTCGAGACCATCCACGAGCCCGCCGGCAAGTCGATGTTCATGTACGGCGACCCGGGTGATGCCGCGTACATCATCCGTCGTGGCGTCGTGGAGATTTACTCGAAGAACGACACCGGCGAGCGCATCGTGCTCGAGACGGCACGCGCGGGTGATTTCTTCGGTGAGATATCCCTGCTCGACGGCGGACCGCGCACCGCCTCGGTGGTCGTGATCGAAGACCTCGAAGCCATCGTGGTCGACCGTGGGGATTTGGAGGAGTTCTTACGCGTGTGCCCGGAAGCGGCCATCAACTTGCTGGCCGCTAGTGGTCGCCGCATCCGCGAAACCGCTAAGTTACTCCGGCACAGCGTGTCGCGCGACATCAACGAAGACATCGAGGACAAACGCACGCGGGTGATGAAAGTCGCCGACTGGATCTCCGAGTTTAGCGGCAGCTTGGAGTTTCTGTTCATTCACCTCGGCCTGTTCTTCGTCTGGATCGTGCTCAACGTGGGGCCCCTCGCGCGCACTGGCCTCGGCAACTTCGATCCGTTCCCGTTCGGACTCTTGACGATGGTCGTCTCGCTCGAGGCCATCATCTTGTCCGTGTTCGTGCTGCTCAGCCAGAACCGCCAAGTCGCGCGCGACCGCGTGCGCAACGACATCGAGTACCAAGTGAACCTCAAGGCCGAGCTCGAGATCGGTCACTTGCACGAGAAGGTCGACCATTTCCATCAAGAGGTCATGCGCCGCCTGTCCGTGCTGGAGAAGGCGTCCCTGCCGCCGACTCGGCCTTGATGTCGGAGGCCGCTCCTCTCAGAAAAGGCGCGGTGGTGAAAGGGACCGAGCGAGCCCTCAACTTTTGCGGCGCGACGGGTACCTGAAAAAGTCGACGAACGCTTTCAGCTTCGGCGCAAGCTGCGCGCGGCTCGGGTAATACAGATAGAACCCGGGGAACGGCGGGCAAAAGCCATCGAGCACGCGAACCAGCTTCTTCTCCGTGAGCAGTTGGCGCACGTGGCTTTCGATCAAGTAGGCCAAGCCGAGGTCCGCCATGGCCGAGCGGGCCATCAGATCTGCGTCGTTGATCAAGAGTCGGCCCCTGACCGCGACCGCAAAGTCTTTGCCATTTTCGGTGAACTCCCAACGCGGGATCACGCCGCTGGTTTTCCTGCGGTAGCTGAGGCATTCGTGCACTTGCAGGTCGCGGGGGTGCTTCGGTTTACCGCGGGACGCGAAGTAAGCCGGTGATCCCACCACCGCCATGCGCAGATCGGCGCTCAGCTTCACGCCGATCATCTCGCGCTCGAGCATCTCACCGATGCGAATGCCGGCATCGAAGCCTTGCTCGACGATGTTCGTCAACGCATCGTCGATCGTCACGTCGAGCGTGATCTCCGGATACGCCGCAAGGAACGCGGGCATGCGCGCCGCCAGCAGCTGTTCGTACGCGAAGCGCGACACCGTGACTCGCAACACTCCCGCGGGCCGATCGCGCAACTCACCGAGCGCGTCGAACGCCTCGTGCACGGAAGCAATGGCCGGCCTGAGCCGCGACATGAAGCGCTCCCCCGCCTCGGTCAGCCCCACGCTACGAGTCGTGCGCTGGAGCAAACGCACTCCCACTCGCTCCTCCAACGCGCGCACGGTTTGGCTGACGGCGGAAGGAGTGACGCGCAGCTCGGCCGCGGCGGCGGTGAAACTGCGCTTTTCCGCCACCAAAATCAGCTCGCTCAGGCCCGACAAGTCATCTCGCATTATTTAGTTTTACTACATATCGAATCCAGATTCGGCGCCTTGTGGAAGACAATCGAGAACCCTACCTTCACGGCAAGGAGCACATCATGAGCAAGCCGAGCAAAATCTGGTTCATCACGGGCACGTCATCTGGTTTTGGTCGCAGCCTGGCCGAAGAGCTGATCACGCGGGGCGAGCGCGTGGTCGCCACCGCGCGCGATCCGCGCACACTGAACGATCTGGTGGCACTCGCCCCCGAACGCGTGCTGGCCGTGCCGCTGGACGTCACCCGCGCCACCGAAATCGAAAGTGCGCTGAAGGCGGCCCAGGAGCGCTTCGGTGCCATCGACGTGCTGGTCAACAATGCCGGCTACAGTGTAGTGGGCGCGGTGGAAGAGACGAGTGAAGCGGAGCTGCGAGCCGCGTTCGAGCCGATGTTCTTCGGTGCCGTCGCCCTAACCCGCGCCGTGCTTCCGGCGATGCGCGAACGCCGCACCGGCACCATCGTGCAAATCACGAGCGTGGGCGGCCTCACCACGGCGCCCGGTTTCGGCGCCTATTGCGCCGTCAAACACGCGCTCGAAGCGCTGTCCGAATCGCTCTCCGCGGAAGTGGCGCCCTTCGGCATGCGCGTACTGATCGTCGAACCCGGCGCCTTCCGCACGCGACTCTTCGGCTCTGCCTTCCGCGCCCTGCCCGCTCTCGACGCGTACCAGAGTAGCGTCGGCCCCCTGCGCGCGTTCGCCGAGCAATCCGAAGGGAAACAGCCCGGAGATCCCGTAAAAGCCGCGCGCGCCATCATCGACGCCGTGAACGCTGGCGCGCCGAATCTGCGCCTGCCTCTGGGCGCCGACGCGGTGCAGAACATCCGGGCCAAGCTCGCCCAAGTGACGAGTGATGTCGATCAGACCGAGAGCGTTGCGAACGCCACCGCGTACTGAAACGCTCGAGCGCCCGGAACGCACTCGCCGCTACCGCGCCGCAAAACCAGGGGCGTCCCTTCTCGGTCAGTCGTCGAGGCAGCCGTCGAATGCGGCTCGCTCGGCGGTACAGACGCCCGTCTTCGGCGCGAGCTCATCGTCATCATCGCATTCGAAGTCCGAGTTCGACTTGGGGGTGATGCACTCGATCAACGCTTCCCATTCGCTCGTACAGGCGCGGGCGGCGTACAAGGCTTTGCAGCCATTTTCGATATCTGCGCTCGTGTCCGCGCAACCGAGCGCCGTGATGCGCGCCTTCTGTTGAGCGCCCACCGCCTCGCAGTCCGTCGGATCCGTCGTGCTGCTCCCACCACTCGTTCCCGCGCTGCTACTCCCCGCCTGCGCGCCACCCGCGGCGCCACTTGCCCCCCCCGATCCCCCAGCAGCGGAAGAGTCGTCACTCCCGCAGGCGATCAACGAATAACCCACCACACCAGCCAATACGAAGTTACGAAGCGAATTCATCAAGTCCTCCAACTTCGCAACGTAACACACTCGTTTGCTAGACCCCTTAGTTGCGCAATGGCGCCGCTTCCAGGTCGCCGTTGCCATTTGGGCGAAGGCGCGATGCGCCCGCGCGACTGAAGAACGCGGGTCCGTTCGAGGAGGCCCATCGACAGCCCAACGTCACATCTGCGCCGGATTGATGAGCTCGAGCACAGCGGGAAACACCCACGCAACGCGCCCGAGTCCAGGCGGAGACGGTCGCCCCCTACCCTCGTTGCATGACGGGACTCGGAGGGCTCAACAAAACACCGAACGGCGTCGTGATCGGCCTCGTGCAAATGCAATTGCCCAACGTGGCGACGCCGGCAGACCTAGCTGCGCAAGCCGAGCGCGTCGCCGCACTGGTGGCGAAAGCACGCCGCGGCTCCGCCACGATGGATCTCGTGGTCTTTCCCGAATACTCGCTGCACGGTTTATCGATGGACACGAACCCGGACATCATGTGCCGGATGGATGGGCCGGAGGTCGCGCTGTTTCGCGCTACGTGTCGCGAGCAGCGTATTTGGGGCTGCTTTTCGCTGATGGAGCTGAACCCGGTCGGCAATCCTTACAATAGCGGCATCATCATCGACGACCTCGGCGAACTCCGGCTCTACTATCGAAAGCTACATCCGTGGGTGCCCGTCGAGCCCTGGGAACCGGGAAATCTGGGAATTCCGGTGTGTGAAGGACCGAATGGCTCGAAGCTCGCCCTAATCATCTGTCACGACGGCATGTTCCCCGAGATGGCGCGCGAGTGCGCGTACAAGGGCGCCGAGATCATGATTCGCACGGCCGGCTACACGGCGCCGATTCGGCACGCTTGGCACGTCACCAATCAGTCGAACGCGTTCTGCAACTTGATGTACACGGCTTCGGTCTGCATGTGCGGCAGTGACGGCACCTTCGACTCCATGGGCGAGGCCAGCATTTGCGGCTTCGATGGCGTGCCGATGGCCACCGGTGGCGGTCGACCCGACGAGATCGTCGCCGCCGAAGTAAGGCCCGACTTGGTGCGCGAAGCACGCCGCGTGTGGGGCGTCGAAAACAACATCTACCAATTCGGGCATCGCGGTTACGTCGCCGTGAAAGGCGGCGCACGTGATTGTCCCTACACGTACATGACCGACTTGGCCGCGGGCCAATATCGCCTCCCGTGGGAAGCCGAAGTCGCGCACACCGATGGCACGTCATGCGGTTTCGAAGAGCCCACGCGGGAGTACGTGGGCGCCGAACCGAGCGTGGTTGCGGTGCCAACGGGCACCATCTCGCGCGTCGCGTGAGCGTGAACCGAGCACCTCGGGCGAGCACCGAGGTGCGTGGCGCGCCCTGCGATCGCCCACACTCGAACGGGCGCACGCGGCCTTTGTGTTGATGCTCGCGCGAGACGTCGAAGGTCGTCCCAGCCTTCGGCGTCGCGCTTCGCTCGCCCCACTGCGCGCTCAAGCGACCGTGTGGCCAGCGTTCGCCATCACGCCCGTGCCCGACACGAACGACGAATCGTCCGAGGCCAGGAAGGCACTTCGATATTGGCCAGCGCGCTGAGCGATCCGACTGGGGCCATTCAGGGCAGTAGCCCGGGATGACAGATTCCCTACAACGTTCGCCCGCCGCTGACCGGCCCGCCGCCCGATCGGCTCACTTTCGGAATTGTCACTCGGGGGAATATCCCCGGATTCTACGGGTTCTTCGCGTGCCGGCGTTACCGGCACATTAGAACACCACGAGTTGACAGCGATCACACCCCCGCTAGGATGCCGCGGCCTTCGGCCGGAAACATTGCTGGTCGGGGTGTTTTCACGCATTTTCCCCGTTAAATCGGGGGTTTTTGAACGGAGGTCGGATGGCTACCGACGTCATGATCCAGGCGAATGGGCTGACTAAGCGATTTGGGGTCGTGCGCGCCCTGGATAAAGTGAATTTCGAAGTGAAGCGCGGGGAAGTCGTGGGCTTTCTGGGGCCGAATGGCGCCGGTAAGTCGACCACGATGCGCATTTTGACGTGCTTCATCTCACCGAGCACCGGCTCGGCCACGGTGAACTCGCACGACGTGTTCGACAACCCGCTCGAGGTGCGTCGCTCCATCGGCTACCTGCCTCAGCGCGCTCCTCTGTACACGGACATGACCGTCTGGGAGTACCTGAAGTTCGCGGCCGAGATCCGCGGGCTCGACGACAGCACCTTCAAGAAGCGGCTGAAGAAGGTGGTCGAAGTCTGTGGTTTGGCGCAGTCGCTAGGCAAAGACATCTCCACCCTGTCGCATGGCTATCGCCAGCGCGTGGGACTGGGGCAAGCCCTGATTCACGATCCGCCAATTTTAATCTTGGACGAGCCGACCAGCGATCTCGACCCGAACGAGAAAGCGGAAGTGCTCCGCTACATCAAAGAGATCGGCAAAGATCGCACGATTTTGCTGTCGACCCACAACTTGGCCGAAGTCGAAGAAGCCTGCGCGCGTGCCATCATCGTCAGCAAAGGGCGCGTGGTCGCCGACGGCGCGCTGGACGAGATCCGCGGCAAAACGGGCCGCGTGCGTTACGTCGTCACGATCGACGAGCAACGCGCCGAGGCCGGAAACAAGCCGCCCGCGGCGGCACAAGCGCAAGAAGCGCTGGAGCGCTTGGGTGGCGTGAAGACGGTACGCGAGCTGCCGACCGACGAGAAGGCGCACAAGTTCGAGCTGAACGGCGCGCAAGACTCGGACATCCGCGCCGAGATATTCCGGCTGATGGTGGCCAAGGGCTGGACGCTGCTCGAGCTCCGCCGTGACGCGCAGAGCCTCGACGTCGTGTTCCGTGATTTGACGCGCGGCGACGAGAAGCTCGACCGCGGCGCCAACTGGAGCGCGGCCGACGAAGCCGACGCGGACGACCAAGCCGACGACGGCGAACCGGACGACGATGAGTCGGACGAAGACGATGAGGATGAAGAAGTGGACGCGAAGTCCAAGGGAAAGAGCTGAGCCATGTCTCCGATGCTGATCATCGCCAAGCGCGAATTTCGCTCTTATTTCGACTCTCCGATTGCGTACATCGTGATCTGCCTGAGCTTCTTTGCGCTCGGGCTGATGTTCTTCTTCCTGAACGGCGGCTTCTGGCAGCTCGACCGCGCTTCTGTCGCGCGCTTGTTCGAGTCGACGCCGATGGGCCTGTCGTTCTTGGTCGTGCCGGTGGTGACCATGCGTTTGCTCGCCGAAGAGCGTCGCAGCGGCACCTTGGAAATGCTGATTACCCTACCCGTCAAAGACAGCGACGTCGTGATTGGGAAATACCTGGGCGCCCTGGGCCTGGTCTTGGTCTTGGTCCTATCGACCTTGGCCTACCCGCTGGTGATGTTCAAATTCCCTTGGAATTTGGGCCCGCTCGACGGCGGGCCGGTGGCGAGCGGCTACCTTGGCATGGTGCTGTTCAGCGCGGCCGCGGTCGCGGTGGGCCTCTTGATCAGCGCGCTGACCGAGAGCCAAGCGGTTGCGTTCTTCATCACCTTCTTCGTGCTCGGCGCGCTCTGGCTGTTCGGCGATCTCGCTGGCAAGGCCGGTGGCACGCTGGCCATTCTGCTCAACTACGTGAGCTTTCAATCGCGCCTGAACAACTTCTGGCGCGGCCTCATCGACTCGCGCGATGTGGTCTTTTTCCTGTCCGTCACCGTGCTCTCGCTGATGGTGGCATTCCGGGCGCTCGAGCGCCGAAAGTGGGCATGAGCCATGGCTACCCAAGAACATCGCCGTAAAGCGGCCGCGCAGACCGGCCTGTACATCCTGGTCATCGCCGCCATCGCCGTGGTCGCGAACCTGCTGGGCGCCAAAGCCTACAAGCGCTGGGACACGACCAAGGCCGAGCGCTACACGCTGTCCGCCGGCAGCGGGCGCCTGATCCGCGGCTTGAACAGCCCGATTCAGGTCGATGCCTACGTAAAGACAGGCTTGCCCCAGCTCGACGCGTTCGTGAAGGACCTGACGGATCTGCTGAAAGAGTACGAGCGAGCGGGCGGCGGCAAATTCAAGTTCACGATCATCGAGCCGAACACGGACGAGCTGCGCGCCCAGGCCAAAGAGGCCGGGCTGACCGAGACTCCATTCGGTGAAGCCAATCAGACCGGTGAAGACCAAGCGTCGATTACCCAAGGCTACATGGGCCTCGTGCTCAAATACGGCAGCGAGAAGACGGTCATCCCGCAAATCATGCAGGCCGAAGGCCTCGAGTTCTGGATCACCAACAAGATCCGCGAGATTCGCGACAAGGCCGAGAACGTCAAGCACCGCGTCGGCGTCGTCACCGGCAAAGACGAGTTCAAGCTGACGGACGCCAACTTGGTGCCGAAGCAGGGCAAGGGCGGTGGTGGCCCGAGCATGCAAGGCATCATCGAGCAGGCCTTCCCCTTCTACAAGATCGAGGAAGTAGACCTGAAAGGCGGCGAAAACGCGATCGACAAGGATCTGGTCGGTCTGATCATCACCCAGCCGCAGAAGGACTACGACGAGAAGGAGCTACGCCGCATCGACGAGTTCCTGATGCTCGGCGGCAAGGCCCTCGTCGTGTACGCCTCGGCCGTGACCATGAAAGCCAACGACGCCTCGATGAGCGCGACGCTGAGCCTGCACGGTTTGGACAAGCTGCTCCCGGGCTACGGCATCAAGATGAACAAGGACGCCGTGTTCGACTACGGCGCGCAGTTCCGCGTCGGCATGCCGATGCAGGGCGGTGGCTTCACGTACATTCGTCACCCGGGCATCGCCCACGTCGTCAGCGACCCGCGCTTGGACGGCGAGAACGACAAGCTGCTCGACAACTCGTTCGCGGGCTTCTTCCGCATGGAAGAGGCGATCTTCCCGTTCCCGTCCAGCCTGACCCTCGACAAGTCCAAGCAACCGGCCGACGTCAAAGTCGCGGCGGTCGCGCGCACCACGCCGGCCACCAGCCTCGTGACGTCGGATACGGTCGACATGAAGCTGCGTGAGAACTGGGAGCCGAAGCCCCCGCAAGAGCAGCGCATCATCGCCGCGACTGCGATCGGCAAGCTGAAGAGCGCGTTCGCCGGTAACCCGTCGGACGTGGTCAAGCCGGCCGAGCGCGCGCCCAGCGAATCGCGCGTGCTGGTCATCTCGTCCAGCCAGTTCTTGACCAACCCGTTCGCCTACGCCGGTAACGGTCCGGAGCTCGGTGGTCAGTTCCAAATGTTCGGCGCGGTGGGTGGTGACCCGCAGCTCTTGATGTTTGCCCAGCCGTACACCAAGTACCTGACCAGCACGATCCTCTCGCTGAAGAACACGCTCGACTGGATGGCGGGTGATTCGGATCTGGTCGCCGCCAGCGCCAAGCTGATCGGTGATCCGGCCCTCACCTACTCGAACCTGTCGAAGCCAAAGTTCAAGGCGGGTGACGACCCGGCCGAGGCGAAGAAGAAGGACGAGGAATACCGCAACGCGCGCAAGTCGATCCAGACGAACGTGCAGTGGACGCTCACGTTCGGTGTGCCCGTGTTGTTCGCCGCCTTCGGGCTCCTGCGTTGGCGTCAACGTCAATCACAGCGTGATTCGCTGAAGATCTGAAGCGAAACGAGAAGTACCAATGGCACTCAGCACGGAAAACAAACTGTACATCTCGCTCGCGGTGCTCGCCGTCCTGGGCGGCGCGTTGTTCTTGCAGAACAAGAAAGAGAAAGAAGAGACCGCGTCGTACACGCTCAGCGGGCAAGCGGCGTCTCTTCCGAAACTCGAGCTCAGCGAGGACGACCTCAAGAAGATCGACAAGATCGCGCTCAGCAAACCCGCGGGGGATGCCGGCACCGCGGTCGAAGTCGAGCTGACCAAGACGGGCGAAGATTGGAAGATCACGAAGCCCATCGACGCCAGCGCCAATCAGCCCAACGTCAAGTCACTGCTCGAGAACTTGAAGACGCTCAAGGCCACCGAGCTCATCGACGGAACGAAGAACAGCTACGCGAAATTCGGGGTCTCGGACGACAAGGCACTGCACGCCGTGTTCTCCAAGGGCAACGGCGTCGCCCTCGACCTGTACTTCGGTGACAGCGGCGGCCGCGGGCAGATGACGCGTATCGGCGGCAAAGACGGTGTGTACGCGATCAAGGGCTACTCGAGCTTCTTGTACGCGCGCGACGTCAAAGGCTGGCGCGACATGGCCATCCTCAAGTTCGAAGACTCGGACGTGACGACGGTAACCATCGACAACGAAAACGGCAGCTTTGCCTTCGGTTACGACAAGGGCAAGACGACCAAGAGCGAGTTCAAGAAGGGTAAAGACGGCGCCGCCGCGCCGATCAAGAACTACGACGACTCGAAGCTTGCCGACTTGCTGCGCGCGTACAAGGCGCTCAACGCCGACAACTTCGCGGAAAAGGGCAAGACCGAGGCGGACGTGGGCTTGGACAAGCCCAGGGCCACGATCGTCTTCACGCTCAAAGACGGCGCCAAGCGCGAAGTGCGCTACGGCGCGACGTCCGAGGGCGCGAGCCGTTGGGCCAAGGTCACCGGCAGCGACGACATCTGGAGCGTGAGCTCTTGGGCCGTCGAGTGGGCCACCTCGGACGAGAAGAAGTTCCAAAAGTCCGAAGACAAGAAACCCGCCGGCGACCCCGGTGGTGGCATGCCGCCCGGGATGGGAATGCCCCCTGGAATGGGAATGCCCCCCGGCCACCCGTAACTCGCGACGCAGCCGCTTCGGCTCGAAACGCGGAGTTAGCGAAAGCTGACTCCGCGTTCTTCGTTTGTCGAGAACGCAGGTCGCGCTCGCGCTATCTATCGTCGGTAGGGGGGGGAGCGGTGACGAAAGTGCGCGTCGGCGAGACAGCCCAGGAGCTGCTTTCGTCTTCAGCTAGGGGCGAATCATCCAAAGCGTCGTCAGTCGTCCCATTGACCGCCGGCCGACGGCCGAGCGCGTAAACCCGCCACGTGACTGTTTCTTCCGCCGGAAACGGGATGCCGAAACGGCTCAAGTCGGGGAAGCTCGTGGACAGCTTGGTACCGAAATGAAAAATCGACCAATCCCCGTATTCGAATTGGACGACGCTGTACTGCGTCTGCTCGGTCGACCAAGCGAAGGGCGTATCGCTTCTGACATAGCTCGCGCCGTCTACGGGGAGAGAGAGCTGCGGCGTTGGAACCCCATCGACCGCGACCGAGCTCTCCGCGCCGATCGCCATGTCGATATACGAGTAGCCACCGCCGCTAAAAGCGCAACTGAGGGTGATGTAGACGAGGCGCTTCGGCAGTGTTGGCAGCACGTAGCTGAACGCGCCAGCCGGAGTGACGTCACTGATGATGTTCATGTTCGATGGCCCGATCGACAACTCGGGCGTGCACCCGCTAGGAACTGACACGTTCCCGGTGACCCGGCGCGAACCGATGGGGCTCAGCTCGATATTCGTTTCAGGTGTGCTGCCATCGAGCATGCCCACGGTTCCCCCATCGTTCACGGTGACGGATTTCTCACCATAGCCATCGTAGCTTTTCGGCAATCCCGAAGCGTCGACCGCCCAGCTCAGCGCACCAACCGTGAAGGTTCTACTCTCTGCGCCGTACCAGGCCACATCGCTCATCGAGTAAGAGGCGTCCGTAACTTCTGGCTCGACTGCGGGCCTAGCGCCATCGATCAGCAGCGCCGCTCGATGTTCACCCGGAAGTGGAAAGCCCGCGCCGCCCGAAAGCGTGCCGCGAATCGTGGCCGTGCGAGCCATGCCGGTTGCAATCACCAAACGAAGGGCCGGCGTGCGCGTTGTCAGCCCTTCGTAGACGGTCACTTCTCCTTGCGCTTCGGCAACGATCACTGCGTCGTAGCTTGCCAGCACGCCTTTAACTTCGAACGCCCCGCTCGAATTCGTGGTGACCACCTTGCCCGCAATCTCGACCGCAGCGCCGCTCACAGGCACGCCAGCGGCATCCAAGAGCTTGCCGGAGACGATGTCGCTGAGCGTGGGCATGTCGGTTGCTCCGCCAGCGCCACCCTCTCCTTCGTCACTTGTATCGTCCGCCCCCCCCGCCGCCTCGCTCGAAGCGCCGGCATCACTCGACCCGTCAGTGTCGGGCGCGCCTGCTTCGCCGCCCATCGATCCGCTCTGATCAGAATTCGTACTGCCGCAGCTGAGAGCCCCCAATGCGCCTAAAATCAACACGCCCCACAGTGTTCGCATGCGTTCGGGCTTGTCACGGCCGAGGACGCGCGTCCACCGGGCGTCGCCTCGCAGCAATAATCATAGGCGTTCCGAGACTCCCCCGAACGCCAGCCCGTCCGTCGCTGACTAAACCCAGCGCGACGCGGGCTACGGTGCAATGCCCGAGGGCGCGAGCCGTCGGCCCTCGGTATTCGCTAGCGACGACATCCGGAGCGTGAGCTCCTGGCCGTCGAGAGGCACCAGAATCTGCAATCCCGATCCTACTCTGCAATCCGATCCTACTCTGCAATCTGATCCTACTCTGCATCCGATCCTACTCTGCAATCCGATCCTACTCTGCAATCCGATCCTACTCTTTAGTTGGATCAGCGCCGTCTCCCCGCGCGGCGGCTCGTGTAAGGTCACGAGTGGGATCGGGCGAAGAAGGACGGCGCGGATGAACTACGGAACGCTACGACACTCGCTGTGTGCATCACTCGCGCTGGCGCTCGTCGCAGGTACGGCAAGTGCCCAGAGATCGACGAACGCCGCGGGCGCTGAAGCCTTGTACGAGGAGGCGCGCGCGTTGATGAAGCAGGGAGATTTCGCGCAAGCGTGCCCGAAGTTCAAGCACAGCTACGACCTCGATCCGGGCGGCGGCGCGTTGCTCAATTTGGCGGAATGCTACGAAAAACAGGGAAAATTTGCGTCCGCGTGGTCGACATTCAAGGAAGCCTTGGTGGTCGCGCAGCGTGATGGGCGCAGCGAGCGTGTTGCCTACGCCAAGAAGCATTTAGCGGTGGTCGAGCCCAAGCTGTCGAAGATCACGATCCAAGTCGCGGACGGAGCCAACGAGCCAGGCTTGGCGATCACCCTCGACGACATTGAATTGGGGGACGCCGCTTGGGGTGTCGGCATACCGGTCGATCCGGGCACGCATCGAGTCGTCGCAACGGCTCCCAACAAGCTCCGCTTCGAGCGGGGCATCGAAATCTCCAGCGCTTCGGCGACGATCGAAGTCCCGAAGCTCGCGGCCGCGCCGCAGGTAAAGGCCGCGCCGCGTCTGATCGATACCGACACCGAGAAAAAGCCGGTCGCCGACGAAAACGGCGGCGGCAGTGGGCGGCACACGGCAGGCTACGTGATCGGCGGCGTGGGCGTCGTGGCCCTGGGCGTGGGCGGCTACTTCGGACTGAGCGCGATCTCCAAATGGAGCGATCGCAAAGACGACTGCGTGGGCGGCTGTACGAGTGCCGCGAAGAGCGCGGGTGACGACGCCAAGAGCGCCGCCATCGTCAGTGATATCGGCATCGGTCTCGGCTTGGTCGCGGTCGGTGTCGGCACTTATCTCGTACTGAGCTCCAAGTCCGCGCCCGAGCCGAGCGCGGCTCGGGCGCATTCAAGGCGCGAGGCGCGTGCGCTGCAGGTGCTGCCCGCGCTTGGGTCCACAGGCGGCGGGCTCGTGATCCGGGGCGCTTACTGATGGCGATGCGAGCAGCACGCGGGCTACTGACGATACTCGGGCTGACCAGTACGCTCAGCGCTTGCCAGCAACTCGTTGGGATAGAGGATACCACCGTGACGCGCGTCGACTCGACTGGCAACGCCGGCGCAGTCCAAGCAGACACGTCCAGCGCAGGCACATCGAACGCAGGTGCGCCGGCGGCTGGCACCGGGGCTGCGACGAACGCGGGCCGCGGCGGAGTCGTCACTCAGGGCGGTTCCGGTGGCGCGAGCGGAAGCGCGGGGACTACCGCGGGAACTAGTGGGAGCGTCAGTGAATGCCCCTGTAGTGCTCCCACGCCCACGTGCGAAAACGGCAAGTGCGTCGTGCGCGGCCCCACCATGGCTAAAGCCACGACTTACTACATCGACCGCACCGAGGTTTCGAAGGCAGATTACGATCTGTTTCTCGCCGCGAAAGGCAGTGATAGCTCCGGGCAGCGCGCGGAGTGCGCCTGGAATCAAAGCTACGCCGCCGATGGCGCCGCGGTCGACGCTCCTCGCCCGATCGTCAATGTCGACTGGTGTGATGCGGCCGCGTACTGCGAGTGGGCCGACAAGCGACCGTGTGGCGCGATCGAGGGCGGCGCGATTGCGCCGGCAGACTTGAACGATTCAACGAAGGGTCAATGGTACTTGGCCTGCGCCGGTGCAGACGACGAGCGCTACCCGTACGGCGGCTTCGAGCTCAAAGCCGACTACTGCAACGAATACTTCAGCGGCTCGATGGCGGACGTCGGCAAGTTCACGCAATGCGAAGGTCACTACGCCGGGGTGTTCGACCTCGTGGGCAACGCGGCCGAGTGGCTCGATTCCTGCGACAGCGCAGGCGGCACGGATCGCGCGCTCGACAATTGCCAGCTCGGCGGTGGCTCGTTCCTCAAAGACACGTACACCTGTCAAACGCACTTCGAGGCCGCGCGGACCGATCACGCAGCCGTGTACGGCTTTCGCTGTTGCAGCAAGTGAGGCGCTGAACTCGTTAGCTTTCGAACACGAGCTCTTCGCCCACTACGCGCACACGAATCGTCGCGCCGTCTGCGATTTTCCCGGACAGTAGCGCGTGCGCTAATGGGTCTTGCAGATTGCGCAGGATGCTGCGCTTGACGGGGCGCGCGCCGAGCGCGGGTTCGTAACCGCGTTCGACCAGGTAGTCTTTCGCGGCGTCGTCCAAATCGAGCTTCAGCTTTCGATCTCCGAGGAGGCGCTCGAGGTGACCGAGTTGAATGTCGACCACCTTGCGCAAGTGAAGCTTCGTGAGCGGCCGGAAAATCAATGTCTCGTCGATGCGATTCAAGAACTCGGGGCGGAAGAACTCTTTCAAGCGTTCCAGCAACACATCACGCAGGGCGTCGCGGCCGGGTTCGCTTTCGAACAGCTTTGGATCGGCTTCCAAAATTCGGTCGGAGCCGATGTTACTGGTCATGATCACGACCGTATTCGAAAAATCGGCGAGGCGACCGCGGCCGTCCGTGAGCCGCCCGTCGTCGAGCACTTGTAAGAGCAGATTGAAAACGTCTTGATGCGCCTTTTCGACTTCGTCGAACAGCAAGACGGAGTAGGGGCGGCGGCGCACGGCTTCGGTCAGAAAGCCACCTTGCTCGCTGTCGGCGTAGCCGGGAGGCGCGCCGATCAAGCGCTGGGCCATGTGACGCTCCATGAATTCGCTCATGTCGAGCCGCGTGAGGGCTTGATCGTCGTCGAACAGAAAGCGCGCCAACGCCTTGGCTAGTTCGGTTTTGCCGACCCCGCTCGGACCCAAAAACAGGAACGACCCGATTGGCTTTCCCGGGTCGCGCAGCCCGACGCGCCCACGGCGCACGGCCCGCGCGACCGCAGCCACGGCGTCGTCTTGGCCGACCACGCGTTGCGCCAAGCGCTCTTCCATTTTGAGCAGCTTGTCGGCTTCACCTTCCAGCATCTTGGCCACGGGGATGCCCGTCCAAACCGCTAGCGTGGTCGCGACCTCGCGCTCACCCAAGATGCGGGGCGGGGGCTCACTGCTGCTCTTCGCAGCTTCTTCTGCCTTCGCGAGGCGGGCTTCGAGCTCGGGCAACACCGCGTGTTCCAGCTCGCCAACGCGCGCGAAATTCTTTTCCGATAGCGCCCGTCGGTGTTCGCCACGCGCGGCTTCGACTTCGGCGCGCAACGTGCGCACTGCGCCCACGACACCGCGGCGCGACTCGAGTTCGGCGCGAATGCGCTTGGTTTTCTCTTCGAGCGCGGGCAACTCGTCGAGCAACTTTTGGCGCGCACTGCGACTGTCGTTGTCGTCACTGCGTTCCAGCGTTTTGAGCTGGGCTTGCACCAATTCCAACCGACGCAGCAGGGCGTCGGACTCACTGGAAACGCCGTCGACCTCCACGCGTTTGGCGGCCGCGGCCTCGTCCAGCAAATCGAGCGCGCTGTCCGGGAGGCAGCGATCGGGCACGTAGCGCTTGGCGAGCTGCACGGCGAGCCGAATCGCGCCTTCGCTGATTTCGACCCCGTGGTGACGCTCGTAGCGCGCGGCCGCGCCCCGCACGATCTCGGTTGCTTCTTCGATCGTGGGCTCGGCGATGGGCAGCTGCGTGAACAACCTCAGGACCTGCGCGTCGCGTTCTTCGAGTCGCTTCAGCCCGTCCGGGGTGGTCGTCGCGAGCACGCGCAGCTCGGAGCGGACCAGCGCGGGCTTCAGCACTTCACCGATCGCGCTGCCGCTGGGGCCTTGCCCGAACAGTTGCTCGATGTTGCGCAGCACGAGAATCACCGTCGTCTGGGCCACGTCCGCGAGCAGCTTCTTCACGCGCTCTTCGACTTCCCCACGCACGCGTGCGCCGCTGACCAGCGCGCCGCTGTCAATCTCGACCAATTTGCATGAGACCAAGCTGGTCGGCACGTCTCCGGCGGCGATGCGCTGGGACAGCGCGCGTACGACCGCGCCTTTGCCGACGCCCGCTTCGCCTACGAGCAGCGGGTGGCTCTTTTGGCTGCGTTCCAAGATCGTGAGCAGCCGCCGCACCTCCGCCACGCGCAGCAGCACGGGTTCACTCGGATCCGCCAGCAGCGGACGCGTGAACGAACCGGGTGTGCTGCTGACGGCGCGAGCCGCTTGCGGCAGTGAGCGCAGCGCGGACATGTGTTGCCGCAGCGAACCCGGTAGCACGCCGAAAGCACTCAGGATCTCGCCCGCGACGCCGCGGATTTCCTGAGACAGCGCGTTCACCACGTGCTCGACCGTGACCTTCTCGGACTTCTCACGATCGGCCTCGCGCTGGGCGCGTTCCAACAAATCCAACATGGCGGCCGAGAGGTACGCCGGCTCCGCCGAGCGCGGCAGGCTCCCCAGCGCGCGTTCTAGGGCCGCCTCGAACTCGAGCAAATTGCTAACGCCGCGCTCGAACACGGCTCGCACGCCGAGATCTCGCCCGAGCGCGCGCACGAGCAAGTGCAACGGCTGCACCTCGGCATGTTTCCGCTCGTCTGCCAATGATTGCGCCGCGGCGACCAGCGCCTTGGCGTCAGCGGCATAGCGTTCGAGCGAGAGCGTGGTCGCTTCCGGTGGGAGATTGGGCATCACTCGCGAGTGTACACCGGCCGCCGAGCGGCCGAGCACTCGCACGCCGAACATTTTGTCACGCGCCGAGGCCGGCAAACGCGGTATCGTCCCCCCAGGGCAACCCGTGATTGACGACGCTCCCGTCTCGCTCGACAGCGCGCGCCTCCAAATCGCGCGCCTGGTGCTGGATGATTTCGCCGATCTCAAGCGCGCGATGCTCACCGCCGCGTGCGTGAGCGCGAACACGCTCGGCGTCACGCGCGTGGGCATTTGGTCCTTGGCCGAGGATCGAAACACACTGCGCCGCGTCGTCTTGCACGATGTGCGGCGCCCCGAACAGCCCGCGCTCGATGACTTGGTGCTGCCGCTTTCGCAATGGCCGGCATACCGCGCCGCCGTCTGCTCTCGGCGCGTGGTCGCCGCGACGGACGCGCTGACGGATGCGCGCACCAGCGAGCTGCGCGATGCGTATCTCGTGCCCCACGGCGTTACTTCGATGATGGACGCACCGCTGTACGCCACCGGCCAGATCTGGGGCGTCGTGTGCCACGAGCACACGGGTGAGCCGCGCGCCTGGTCGGACCGCGAGATCGCGTTCGCGGTTTCCGTGGCGGACATGCTGAGCACGATGCTCGAGCAAGCCATGCGCCTGGCGATCGAAGCGCGCTTGCGTCAGACCGAAGCCGAGCTCGCCGTGCTCCGCCAAGCCGAAGCCGTGGTGCGCACCGCCGCCGCGATTGGGCACGACATCAACACCCTGCTCCAGGCCATCTCCGGGCGAGCCGAGCTGGCCGTGCGCCAAAAGGATCCCGAAAAACGCACGGAAACGCTGCACGACATCGTATCCGACTGCCAGCGGGCCGCGCGCATCGTCGGGCAGCTGCGCGAGCTCGATCATCCGACGGAAGCTTTGGGTCTCGAGTCGGATTTGTCGTTCGTGATTGCCGACACGCGCGCCACGCTCGAAGCGCTGCTCGCGCCGACTCACACGCTCACCACCGATCTCGCGCCGGAGACGCGCGTGCCCGCGAGCCGCGCGGACCTCGAGCGCATCGTGCTGAACTTAGTCGTCAATGCCAAAGAGGCAATGCCCGACGGCGGCAGCGTGTCCGTAGTCACCGAGCGCCGCGCGGGCAGCGTAGTGCTGGAGGTGAAAGATCACGGCAGCGGCATCGCCCCCGAGCAAGCCGCGCGCATCTTCGAACCGTATTTCACGACCAAGCATGGGCGCAACACGGGCCTCGGCCTGTTCGCGGTAGCGGCCATCGCGCGCCGCACCCAAGGCGTCGTGTCGGTGGAGAGCTCGCCGGGTGACGGGGCCACCGTGACCGTGAGTTGGCCTGGCTGAGGGCACGAGCGCCCACTACTTGTGAAATACGCCGAAGCCGATCGCGAACAGAAAGAATGCCGCGTAGGCCAGCCAGAATAGGAGCCACAGCGTGCCGAAGATCCCGCCGATGATCATGCCAGCCAACGCCAGCTGATCGCCGCCGACGCGGCCCGGATTTTCTCGCGCCGCTCGCCGGGCCCGCGCGCCCAGCCAGATGGCCACGAATCCCAGCGGAAAACAGCTCCAAGCCAGGCCCCCGCAGACGATCGCCGCGATCGCTTCGGACGAGGCGGGCGGGGCGGCCGAATACATCGGACCGGGAGGCATGCCGTAGCTGCCCGCGGGCGGTGGCTCGAACGGGTTTGGTCCCTGACCGGGCGGCGGCCGATTCATTCCCTCAGGTCCAGTTCGATACTATTTTTGCGGAACTGAAAGCTCCTCAGGCACGCCTCCGCTTGCCGCGTGAGCAACACGCATTGCAAGAGCTCGCGATCGTACGGGCGCGTCAAACACTCTTGCGTTTGGCGTTCGATCTGCGCGGCGATCACCGGTGTCACGTAGCGCCCCGCGCCAACCACGGCCTCGGCGAACTGCGCACACTCCTCTGGACCCGGAGCCTTGCGCTGGCAACCCGTGGTGGCCGCGGCCAGCAGCGAAAGGCCAACCGCGGCGCGAGTGAGCGTGCGCAAGGCGGCCATGCTCAGCCTCGCAGCGTCGCACCGAACTCGGCTTGGGCGGCTTTGAGCATGCGGGCCTGCACTTCATCGACCTCTTTGTCGGTCAGGGTGCGCGCCTCCTCCGCCAGGGTGCGCGCTTTGGGATCGCGGCAAATGACCCGGAAAGTGAGTGATTTTTGGCCCTGGGGCAAAGAGCCGCCCCGGAATAGGCCGAGCAGCTCGATCGACTCACACAGCGTGCCACCGGCCTGCTCCAAGATTTCGCCGACTTTGCCGGCGCCGACCGCGTCCGCCACGACCAAGGATAGATCGCGAGTCACGGCCGGCAAGCGCGGGATGGCCCGGAACTGGGGCACGCCCTTGCCCACGCGCCGCAGCGCTTCCAGGTCGAGCTCGATGATCTGCGCGGCCTGCCCCAGATCGAGCGCGTCCACCACGTCGGGGTGGAGCGGGCCGAGCTGCCCGAGCCGCACCTCCCCGAGCAGGATGTCGCTCGCGCCACGCGGGTGCAAATGCGGCGGCTTGCTCGGCGACAAGCGCACGGTGGCTTGCTTGCCCGTGACGCGTTCGACCAGCTCGAGCGCGAGTCCTTTGGCGTCGTACACGTCCACTTCTTCCGGCTTCAGGCTCAAGTATTCGTGGCGCGGGCCGGCCAGCACCGCCGCAAAACGCAGCTCTTCACGCGGTAAACTGCCAACATCTGCGTCTAGACGCGGACGAGTACCGCCCACGGTTTCACTGACCAAGGCGCCAAAGCAGCTGCCGAGGGTGAACAAGCGAGCGCGAGTTTCACCGCGGCGGCGTGCGCGGCGGAGCGCTTCGAGCAAGCCGGGCAGCAAGCTCGTGCGCATCACGTTGCGCTCCTCACTCAGCGGGTTGCTGAGCCGCACACTGGGTTTGGGCGCGTGCACCTTCTCCAGATCGCTCTCGGACACGAATGCGTACGTCACCGCTTCGGACAACCCGAGCGCAACCGCAGCCGCGCCCACGTCGCGTTCGAGCTTGCCCGTGGCGCGCGGTGGTTGCGGGATGACCGCAGGCAGGCGCGTCGGGATCGCGTCGAGGCCGCGCACGCGACATACCTCTTCGATCAAGTCGACTTCGCGCGTGACGTCGGGGCGGAAGGAGACGGCACGCGTGCGCAAGACGGCACTCGCGCCGCTCCCGCTCTGCTCCAGCACTGGGAAACCCAGACGCTCGATGATCGCGCACGCTTCGGTGAATGGGACGGGCGCGCCCAAAAGTGCATCCAAGCGGGCCGAGCGCAGCGAGATTTCGCCGAGCGCGGGCTGTGCGCCGCGAGCGTGAATGGCGCCATCTACGGCCGCGCCGCCGGCCAACTCGCTGAGCAGTGTTTTGGCGCGTTCGAGCACGTGCGCCACTTGCGCGTAGTCTACGCCGCGCTCGAAGCGATGACTGGCTTCGGTGTGCAAGCCGTAGCGACGCGCCGTGCGGCGCACGCCGCGAGGCGCGAAGTAGGCGCTCTCCACCAGCACGCGGCGCGTGCTCTCACGAATCTCGCTGACTTGCCCGCCCATTATGCCCGCCAATGCGCTCGGACCTTCGGCGTCGGCGATCACCAAATCATCGGCATCGAGCGTGCGCGCGACGCCATCGAGCGTCGCAAACGGCTCGCCCCCGCTGGCACGGCGCACGATGATCTGCCCACCGCGCACTCGATCCAGATCGAACGCGTGCAGCGGCTGCCCGAACTCCAAGAGCAGCAGATTGGTGATGTCGACCACATTGGAGATCGGACGGACCCCCAAGCTCTGCAAGCGCCATTGCAGCCACAGCGGTGAGGGTGCGATCGTGACGTCCAGCACCGCTCCCGCGGCATAGTGTGGGCAGCGCTCGGTATCGAGGTTGTCGACTTTGACTAGTAAGCTCAGTGACTCACTCGCGCGGCGAGTCGGCGTCCCTGCGCTCGGTGGCGTGAAGGGCAAGCCGAACAGGGCCGCGAGTTCTCGCGCCAGGCCCACGTGGCCGAGTGCGTCCGGCCGGTTGGGCGTCACGTCGAGCTCGTAAATCGTGTCTTGCGCCGCGGGGAAGGCCTCGACGAAGCGCGCGCCCGGCGACGCAGAACCGGCGGGCAAAATCAAAATGCCCTCGGCGCTTTCCGCCAGCCCGAGTTCGGTCTCGCTGCACAGCATGCCTTCACTGAGCACACCGCCGATCTCTCGCGGCGCGAGCGGCCCGTCCATCCCCGGCAATGTGGCACCTAGGGGAGCGAGCAGGACCAAACCGCCGGGAGCGGGCACGTTGCTCGCGCCGCACACGACGCGCTGCTCGACGCCGCCGCGATCGACCGTCACCAGATTCAGCGAAGCACGCTTGGGGTGCGGCTCCTTGGCCAAGACTTTCACGACCAAGATCGCCTCCAAGCCCGCACCGAAGGAACGGACACCGTCGACCGCCAAGCCGGCGCCTCCGAAGCGCAGCGCCACCTCTTCGGGAGACGCAGTGAGACCGGGAAGCAGCTCTTTCAGCCAACGATAGGAAGCACGCATGGGGGCCGGCTTTTAGCACGGCAAAGCCGGATTTGCTCCCGGGTTTAGCCGCGGGTGCTCGGTCTGCGCGCCGCGAAACGCCGGCAAATCTCGGTAATTTGGCCGAGCCGGGCCCGATCGGGAGCCGAGGGCCGGGGCGGCGACACGCGATGGCCAGCCGGACACCCGGTGTACGGGCGCGTTTCGCGCACTGCCCAGCGGCAGCGCGATATTCGCTAGCATTTGGTCTGGGCGATCAAGGTTGCGGATCAGCGCCTCGCAGCGCTCGTATGATTGAGCACGTATCGGTGTCGGGAGCGGGTCGCACACGGCTGCAACTCCTCTGGGTTGGAGTGTGCGACTCGACCTCTCGCGAACTTTTTCTCCCAGGTCACGCCCGCGGCCTCACCAATCATGAGATGCGCATCTCATGAGGTGTGACGACTGTGGCAAGCCGGTGGGCGCGCCTGGCACGACTATTGATCCGTCGGATTCGCGTGCGAGCGCGCGGTTTTTCGACGCGGCGTGCGCGCGCGGCGCGCTCGCTGCGTACGCATCACGCGCGGCACGCGCGAGGGGTGACGCCGCTGACATGTTCGAGATGCGTTCGCCGCGGGCGCATTGCGTCCCCAAAGTAAACATACACGACACGGGTACGACATCTACTGCCCGGTAGGTGTAGTGCACGATCACTTCATTGAGCGGAAACAGCGAGTGGGCAGTGAGGTCCACTCATGGTTCCAAGACGCGTTCGCTTTGAACTTCGATTCGCAGCCGCGCTAGGCGGGTGATCTGCTCTGCCCATCGTAGCTGCAAGTCGCGGTTCGTTACTCGTGCGGAATTCGTGTGACAACCGGCTCGGTGCGCGACCACGCAATCGAGACTCCCTTTGATAATGGAGACACCCATGCAGTCAGTCTTTTCCAATCGTAGTCGCGCTTATCGCGGCGCTTTGTCGCTGGTTCTACCCGGCGCCTTGTTGTGTGCCGCGCTCGCGAGCAGTGCGTGCAACAAGTCCTCCAGCGCCTCGACGTCCACTGATTCGTCCGCCAAGGTGGAAAAGGCCGCCGCCCCCGCCGCTACGGAGCGCTCCACGGAAGCGACCGGAGCCGCGGTCTTGTTGCCGCCCGGCCTCGAGAAGTCGACCACCAAGGCTTCAGACTTCCCGACCGCCAAGATCATGACCACCGGTCTCAAAGTCGACGACGACAGCGTCACGGTCGGCATTCTGCACTCCACGACCGGCACGATGGCCATCAGCGAGACGGGCTCCGTGCAAGCGGAGAAGCTCGCCATCGCGCAGATCAACGCGCTCGGTGGCATCCTCGGCCGTCAGATCAAAGTGATTCAAGAGGACGGCGCGAGTGACTGGCCGACGTTCGCCGAAAAAGCGCGCAAGCTCTTGGTGAACGACAAAGTAGCGGCCGTCATGGGTTGCTGGACGTCTGCCTCGCGCAAAGCCGTGCTGCCGGTGTTCGAGAAAGAGAACGGGCTGCTCTACTACCCGACCTTCTACGAAGGCCTCGAGCAATCGAAGAACGTATTTTACACCGGCCAAGAAGCAACTCAGCAGATCTTGGCCAGTTTGGATTGGGTCAACAAAGAGAAGGGCGCCAAGAGCTTCTATCTGATCGGCTCGGACTACATCTGGCCGCGCACGTCGATGAAGATCGCGCGTAAGCACATCGAAAACGTGCTCAAAGGCACCGTCGTCGGTGAAGAGTTCGCGCCCCTCGGCAACACCCAATTCGGCTCGATCATCAACAAGATCAAGCTGAAGAAGCCGGACGTGATCTTCGCCGCCGTCGTCGGTGGCAGCAACGTGGCCTGGTTCAAGCAGTTGAACGCCGCTGGCGTCACCGCCGCCAACCAGACGCTGCTCACCATCTCCGTGACCGAGGACGAAGTGCTCGGTATCGGCGGCGAGAACCTGACCGGCTTCTTCTCCTCGATGAAGTACTTCCAGAGCCTCGACAACCCGAACAACAAGTCGTTCGTCGAAGCCTTCAAGAAGATGTGGGGCGAAAAGAGCGTGATCGGTGACGTGACCCAAGCCGGCTACCTCGGCCCGTGGATCTGGAAAGCCGCCGTGGAAAAGGCCGGCAGCTTCGATGTCGACAAGGTCGTCGCGGCCTCGCCCGAAATCGAGATCAAGATCGCTCCCGAAGGCTACGTCAAAGTGCACGCCAACCACCACTTGTGGAGCAAAGCACGCATCGGCAAAGCCAAAGCCGACGGCCAATTCGAGGTCGTCCACGAGTCGGAGCTGATCGAGCCGAACCCCTTCCCCAAGGGTTATCAGTGAGACACTTCCGCTCACCGGACCGGTGAGCCGAATTGGGGTGGGGTGCGGATAAACCAATCAACTGAAGAAAGTTTGCGATGAGCCTGAACGAAATTGGTTCGATGGTTGCGATGCAGGGCTTCTCCGGCCTGAGTCTGTTCACCGTGCTGCTTCTGATGGCGCTCGGGCTCGCCATCATCTTCGGTCAAATGGGCGTCATCAACATGGCGCACGGCGAGTTCATGGCCATCGGGGCCTACGTCGTTTACTTGATCTCGCAACTCACCCAGAACTTCGCGCCCGGTTTGCGCGAGGTGTACTTCGTGCCGGCGGTCGTGGCGGCGTTCTTCGTCGCCGCGGGCGTCGGCTACGTGGTCGAAGTGCTGCTGATCCGCCGCTTGTACAAGCGGCCCCTCGACACTTTGCTCGCAACCTGGGGCCTCAGCCTGGCGATGCAGCAATTCTTCCGTACCTTCATCAACCCCAAGGAGGTCAGTGCGGAGCTGCCCGAGTGGCTGCTCGGCGCTTTCAACCCCACGCCGTCCATCCAAGTGCCGCGCAACGGCATCTTCGTGATGGCTCTGACGATTCTGGTCTCTGGCGCCGTGTACATGCTGATGCTCAAGTCTCGCTGGGGCATTCGCATTCGGGCCACGACGCAGAACCGCATCATGAGCTCCGCCGTCGGCATCAACACCGACCGCGTGGATCGCTTCACCTTCGCGCTCGGCTGCGGCATCGCAGGCCTCGCGGGCGCCGCGTTCACGACGATCGGCTCCACGGGCCCGACCAGCGGCTCACTGTACATCGTCGACACGTTCCTCGTCGTCGTCTTCGGCGGCGCCGCCAACTTGATCGGCACGATCGCTTCGGCGTTCTCGATTGCTCAAGCGCAATCGCTGCTCGAGTTCTTCCTCACCAGCGCAATGGCCAAGGTGCTGACGCTGCTCACGATCATCATCATCCTGATGATTCGGCCTCAAGGGCTGTTCACCACCAAGGTCCGCACCTGACTTTCGGTAGGAATCATGAACCTTCTAACCAAGAAACTGAGCAAGACCGACCTGATCGGGGTCGTCGTGCTATCCGCGGTAATTCTGGTCCTGTTCCCCGCCTTTTTCAGCATTTTCCGCCTGAACCTGATTGGGAAATACCTCACCTACGCGTTCGTGGGCGTGAGCCTGGTGCTGCTGTGGGGCAATGGCGGCATCTTGAGCCTGGGGCAAGGCGTGTTCTTCGGGCTCGGTGGCTACTGCATGGCCATGTTCCTCAAGCTCGAGGCATCCGACCCGATCGCCACCAAAATTCAAACCACGCCCGGCATCCCTGATTTCATGGATTGGAATCAGATCACCCAGCTGCCGCTATTCTGGAAGCCGTTCAACAGCCTCACCTTCACGATCTTGGCGATCCTGCTCGTGCCGGCCTTCTTCTCGTTCATCATCGGCACGGCGATGTTCAAACGCCGCGTGGGCGGCGTGTACTTCGCGATCATCACCCAAGCCGTGGCTTTGATTCTGTCGGTGTTGATCGTCGGCCAGCAGGGCCTCACGGGCGGCATCAACGGCATCACCGACTTGAAGACCATGCACGGCTGGGACATCCGCTCGGACTCCGCCAAGTACATCCTTTACTACGTGAACGGGGTGCTCTTGATCGGCTGCGTGGTGTTCACGCGCTGGGTGCTGTCGACCAAGTTCGGCATGTTGCTCTTGGCGTTGCGCGAGAAAGAAGACCGCGTGCGCTTTTCCGGCTACGACGTAGCCAATTTCAAGACGCTCGCCTTCTGCCTCTCGGCCGTCATGTGCGCGATTGGCGGGGCGATGTTCACGCTCCAGGTCGGGTTCATGTCGCCCTCGTTCGTCGGTATCACGCCCTCGATCGAGATGGTGATTTACACCGCGGTCGGCGGGCGCATGTCGGTCGTGGGCGCGGTCTTCGGTACGCTCTTGGTGAACTTCGCCAAGACGTTCTTTTCCGAAGAGTACCCGGATTTGTGGTTGTTCCTGATGGGCGCGACGTTCATCGGCGTGGTGCTTTTGTTCCCGGACGGCCTCGCGGGCTTGTACGAGCGCTACGGCAAGCCGTTCATCGCTCGCATGGTGCGTAAGCCGAGCGCGAAGAAAGACGAACCGACGGTAGCCGTCGCGGCGGCACTGGAAAGCGGAGGCAAGCATGGGTAGCCACGAGATGCTCACGATTCAGGGCCTCGGCGTATCGTTCGACGGCTTCAAGGCCGTCGACGACCTGAACTTCATCGTCGACCGCAACGAGCTGCGGGTGGTGATTGGTCCGAACGGCGCAGGCAAGACCACGCTCTTGGACTTGATCTGCGGTAAAACCAAGTCGACCAGCGGCACGATCATGTTCAAAACCATGGATCTCACGCAAATGAAGGAGCACGCGATCGTGCGTGCCGGGGTGGGCCGCAAGTTCCAAACGCCCTCCATCTACGAGAACCTGACCGTATCCGAGAACCTGGAAGTGTCCTTTCCACGTGGCCGAACCGCGTTCGGGGCGCTGTTCTTTCGCCGCACTCAAGACGTCGCCGAGCGCGTCAAGAACGTGGCCGAAGAGGTGCTGTTGACCGACAAGCTCGACCAACAGGCCGCGCTGCTCAGCCACGGTCAAAAGCAATGGCTCGAGATCGGCATGCTCCTGATGCAAGATCCAGAGCTCCTGATGCTGGACGAGCCCGTTGCCGGCATGACCGTCAACGAGCGCGAGCAGACGGCCGAGCTCTTGAATCGGATCAGCAAGAATCGCTCCGTGATCGTGATCGAACACGACATGGAGTTCGTGCGCAAAATCGCGCACAAAGTGACCGTGCTGCATCAAGGCAAAGTGATCGCCGAAGGCAGCATGGACAAAGTGACGGCTGACCCGCGAGTGATCGAAGTCTATCTCGGCCACTGACCGACGTGACGTGCGAGTGAACGTGAACGCGAAGCAAGGAATCTGAAAGCGATGATCGAAATCAAGGATCTTCACGTCAGCTACGGTCAGAGCGAAGTGATCCACGGCGTCAATTTGGAAGCCAAGGCTGGCCAAATCGTCGCCGTGATGGGCCGAAACGGCATGGGCAAAACCACGTTGTTCAAATCACTGATGGGCGTGATCCGCAGCACATCGGGCTCGATCAAGATCAACGGAGTCGATGTCACGAAGATGCCCAGCTACCAACGGGTGAAGCAGGGCATCGCCTACGTACCCCAAGGGCGCATGATCTTCCCGACGCTCACCGTGTGGGAAAACTTGCTCACCGGTCTCGAAGGCTCACCAACTGGCAAGCTGCCGGCCGATATCTTCACGCTCTTTCCGGTGCTCGCCGAAATGAAGACCCGCCGCGGTGGTAACCTATCGGGTGGGCAACAGCAGCAGCTCGCGATCGCGCGCGCGTTGGCGGCTGAACCCAAGGTGCTGCTCTTGGACGAGCCGACCGAAGGCATTCAGCCCTCGGTGATCAAAGACATCGCCCAGGTGCTACTGAAGGTGCGTGATTCACGCAATCTGACGATCATCGTCTCCGAGCAGGTGCTCAGCTTCACGATGGAGATCTTGGATCGCCTGCTCGTGATCGAAGGCGGCCGGTTCACCGCCGACGAACCACGCGAAAAGGTCGACGTCGGGGAAGTGCGGCGCCTGCTGGCGGTCTGACACGTTCTTACTCGGGGCATTTTAGCAGGAGTCTTCCGGCATGATTCACGGTGACATCTCGAGCAGCAAGGACACGGTGGGGGTCGCGGTCGTCAATTACAAGATGCCGCGCCTGCACACCAAGGCGGAGGTCTTGGCCAACGCCAAGAAGATCGCCGACATGCTGCAAGGCATGAAAGTCGGGTTGCCGGGGATGGATCTCGTGATCTTCCCCGAGTACAGCACCCACGGCATCATGTACGACAAGCAGGAGATGTACGACACCGCGTCGGCCATCCCCGGGGAAGAGACGGCGATCTTCTCGGCCGCGTGCAAAGCGGCGAAAGTGTGGGGCGTGTTCTCGCTCACTGGCGAGCAGCATGAAGAGCACCCCCACAAGGCCCCGTACAACACGCTGATCCTGATCAACGATCAGGGCGAGATCGTGCAGAAATACCGCAAGATCATGCCCTGGGTGCCGATCGAAGGCTGGTATCCAGGCAACTGCACGTACGTGTCTACCGGCCCCAAGGGCCTGAAGATCTCGCTCATCATCTGTGATGACGGGAACTACCCGGAGATCTGGCGTGACTGCGCGATGAAGGGCGCCGAGCTGATCGTGCGCTGCCAGGGCTACATGTACCCGGCCAAAGATCAGCAGGTGCTGATGGCGAAGGCCATGGCGTGGGCCAACAACGTCTACGTCGCGGTCGCCAATGCCTCGGGCTTCGACGGCGTCTACTCGTACTTCGGTCACTCGGCGATCATCGGCTTCGATGGCCGTACCCTGGGTGAGTGCGGGGAAGAAGACTATGGCGTCCAATACGCGCAGCTCTCGACCTCGCTCATCCGCGACGCGCGCAAGAACATGCAATCAGAGAACCACTTGTTCAAGTTGGTCCATCGCGGCTACACCGGCATGATCAACTCGCGCGAGGGAGATCGCGGTGTCGCGGCCTGCCCGTACGACTTCTACAAGAAGTGGGTCGAAGATCCGGAGGGCACACGCGACATGGTCGAATCGTTCACGAGGCCCGCCGTGGGCACGGAGGAGTGCCCGATTCCCGGGATCCCGACCACGCGTGAGGCAACCCATCGGTAATGTCCGCGGGGCCGCTCGACGTTTATCGAATCCCCGAAGAGCCGTATTATCTGGCTCTCGCTGACGAAGTCAGCCTATTCGAAGCGGCTTATGCGGCGCGCTTGCCGGTCATGCTCAAAGGGCCGACCGGCTGCGGCAAAACACGCTTCGTGCAGCACATGGCTTGGCGCTTGCGTAGGCCATTGATCACCGTGGCCTGCAACGAAGAGATGAGCGCCTCGGACTTCCTCGGGCGCTACCTGCTCGAAGACGGCAGCACGCGTTGGCAAGACGGCCCTCTGACGATTGCCGCGCGCTTCGGTGCCATCTGTTACCTGGATGAAGTGGTCGAGGCGCGCCAAGACACGCTGGTCGTGATTCATCCGCTGACTGACGACCGGCGCTTGCTCTCTCTGCCGGCTCGCAGTGAGGCGCTGCACGCGCACCCCGAGTTTCACTTGGTCGTGTCGCACAACCCCGGTTACCAGAGCGCGCTCAAGGACTTGAAGCCTTCCACCAAGCAGCGCTTCGGTGCGATCGAGTTCGACTACCCACCACGCGCGCGCGAGGTCGAAATCCTGACTCACGAGACCGGTTTGGCCCCAGACCTCGCCGAACGGCTGGTATCGGTGGCCGAGGCCGCACGGCGACTCAAAGGGCACGGGCTCGATGAGGGAATTTCTACGCGCATGCTGGTGCACGCGGGCTCGCTCATTCACCAGGGGGTCAGCGCGGAGGCGGCCTGCCACATGGCGCTCGTGCAACCACTGACGGATGACCCGGACCTCGTCTCGGCGCTCAAGGCCAGCGTGCGGGCGTGCCTATGACACGCATCGCCGGTGAAGACTCGAAGCGAGAATTCTCGGCGGGTGCCAGCAGCTTCGTGCGTGCGCTCTGGGGTCTCGACGTGCGTGTGCAGGCGTTGCCAGTCCGTGCGGGCGAGGCCGCGCCACGTCGACCGCGCTTCGTGGCTTCGAACCTGTGGCTACCCGCTGCGCCCCTGACGGGTGTACCTGGCCGCTTCAGCGACTACCTTTTTGCGGCGTGTGCCCACATCTCGGCTCATCTTCGGTTCGGGGCGCCGCGCTTTTCGATTCAGTCACTCAAACCAGTACAAATCGCAATCATCTCACTATTGGAGGACGCCCGGGTCGAGCGCTTGGCGATGGCTCAGTACCCCGGGCTCGCTCGGCTGTGGGCTCCGTACTACGAGGCCCGCGCGGATGGCGCGAAGACGAGCCTGTCACTGATGGCCCGACTCGCGCGCGCCTTGCATGACGACACGTACACTGATGGGGACGCCTGGGTGACGAAAGGGCGGCAGCTCTTTTTGGAGGCACGTAGTGAGTGGCACGAGCCGGACTTCTGTCGCCGCATCGGCAACGCACTGGGCAATGATCTCGGGCAAATGCGCGTGCAGTTCAACGCCAAAGACTACATCGTCCAGCCGGCATACCGCGATGACAATATCGGACTTTGGCACTTCGAGCAGGAACAGACCGAGGATGGCACCGCGCTCGAGTCCGAAGGCGTTCGCCGCGTCGAGGTTGAAGCACCAGCGCCGAAGCCGCGCGAACGTGGCGAACCAGAGATCAGCAGTAAACGCGATGATTCTGCCGGCGAGCGCGCCTCGGCGCTACGCCCGAAGCCCGCCGCAGCAACCGAAACTGTCACTCAGTACCCCGAGTGGGACTACGTGATCCGCAGTGAACGACCAGCATTTTGCAGCGTCAAAGAGCGCCCTGCGCCGGCGGGCGATACTGCGCACCTGGCGACCCTGCTCGCGCACTACGCTCCCGCTCGCAAGCGGCTCCAGCGCTCGGCCTTGCGACTCGCCGATCGCCGACCAAAGCAGATCCGCCGCTTGCTCGCTGGCGATCGCTTGGATCTGCCCGCGGCAGTCGCGACCGTCGTGGCGCGAGCGAATGCCACCCTTCCCGACCCGCGCGTGTACCGCCGAATTCGCTTCCAGCTCGAACCGCCGGCATTGCTCCTGCTGCTCGACCTCTCCGCGTCGCTGAACGCGGTTGCCGCGGGTTCGAACACGACGCGGCTGGAGCTTGCGCGCACCGCCAGCGCGCTCTTCGCCACGTCACTCAGCGGAGTTGCGAGCGACTTGGCGATCCACGGCTTCTCCTCGAACGGCCGGCACGAGCTGGGCTACGTTCGCTTCAAAGACTTCGACCAACCCTACGACGAGCACGCGCAAGCGCGTTTGGCGGGAATGCACGCGAGCTTGTCGACTCGGCTCGGCGGCGCGCTGCGCCACGCGGGCCAGGCGCTCGCGGCACGCCCCGCGGCGCGCAAGCTGCTGCTGGTCGTGACCGACGGCGAACCTTCGGATATCGACGTGCACGACCCGAAGTACCTGCTTTTCGACGCCAAACAAGCCACGCTTGGCAATCGCCGACAGGGGGTGAACAGCTTCTGCGTTGGCCTCGATGTAACGGCGGAAGAGAGCGTGAAGCGCATTTTCGGCGCCGGACACTACTCGCTCCTCGAGCGGCTCGAGAGTTTGCCGCAGCGGCTGGCACAGATGTACGTACGCCTATCGGCTTAGCGCCGACGGGCGCCGCGCCATGGCGTGCAGCCTCAGTGCCCGATCGCCCAAGGGTAGCCGCCGTGGGCGGAATGCACCGTGCGCTTGGCGGGTTCGCCGTTCGAACGCGGCGCCTCGCGTTTGACGATCCGCGGTTCGTGCTGACTGCGCTCGTTCACTGCGGCGGCGCGGCGCCCGATGGCCGAGCCCGTTGCCAAATTCGGCGCACTGAGCAGGCGCTTGCCGAGCCCGCCGCAGTCCGGACAGGGCGCGGGATCGCGCACTTGTGCCATCGGCCGGGTCAGCTCGAAGGGTCCGTGGTCAGTGCACTCGAATTCATAGATGGGCATGCTCGGAGATCCTCAGGAGACGAACGAAGGCGAAGACGAAGTGAAAGCCGGCGCAAACAGAGCCTCCCGTTTGCGCCGGCTAAGCCATGACGTTGCCGGTCGCTCAGGTGGCGACGGCCAAGTCCGAACCGGCGGGCACGGAGGTCGCAGAGGGACCGTCCGCCGAAGGCGTGATGTCGAAGTTGAAGATCTCGGTTGGGATGGCCAAAGTGGCGCAAGCATTGGGGATATCGACGATGCCGCTGATGCGGCCTTCGACCGGCGCCGTGCCCAGAATGGCGTACGCCTGAGCGCCCGTGTAGCCGAACTTCTTCAGGTACTCGATCGCGTTCAAGCACGCGCGCCGATAGGCGACGTGCACGTCTAGGTAGTGTTGCTTGCCGCTTTCGTCGACGGAAATGCCTTCGAAGATCATGTACGACGAATAGTTGGGTTCGAGCGGACTCGACTTGAACACGGGGTTCGTGATGCCGTACTTGGCGATGCCGCCCTTGATGATCTTCACCCTTAGATCGAGGTAGCCGGCCATCTCGATCGCGCCGCAGAACGTGATCTCACCGTCACCCTGGGAGAAGTGGATGTCGCCCATGGAGAGGCCGCCACCCTTCACGTACACCGGGAAGTAACAGGTCGAACCTTTGGTCAAGTTCTTGATGTCACAATTGCCGCCGTGCTCGCGCGGCGGCACGGTGCGGGCGGCTTCCGCGGCTGCGGCTGCGACGCTGCCCTTGGGCATGCGGCCGAGGTGGGCGGTCGCCGCGAACGGCAACGTGGCCAACGCGGGCACGCGCTCCGGGTCGGTGTCGAACAGCGCTTTCTCGCGTGTGTTCCAGGTCTTCAACAGATCGTGAGACGGGAGGCACCCGATCAGGCCGGGGTGCATGATGCCGGCAAATTCGACGCCCGGGATGTGGCGCGAATTGGCGTAGATGCCGCTGAAATCCCAGCAGGCTTTGCGCGCTTCCGGATATTGATTGGTGAGGAAGCCGCCGCCGTTTTCCTTTGCAAAAATGCCGGTAAAACCCCATTGATAGTCGGGCAGCACGCCGACATCCAAGATGTCCACCACGAGCAAATCGCCTGGCTCGGCGCCCGTGACGCCGATCGGCCCGCTCAGGTAATGCACCTTGCTCAGGTCGACGATTTTGACGTCGGTCGCCGAATTGTCGTTCTTGATCTGACCACCGGTCCAGTCGATGCATTCGACGCGGAACTGCGCGCCCGGCTCGACCCAACTCACGATGGGGATGTCGGGATGCCAGCGATTGTGGATTACGTCGTGATCCGTTGCGGGCGCCGCGAGGTCAACCTTGATAAGCGTATCCATTGGATTCTCCTTAGCCGTGTATCCGTGACGAAGGCGCGCACGAAGGCCTCGATCGACAGACATGCGCGCGCCCTGGCTGGGTGGTTCGCGTAGACTAGAAGTGACCTGTTTCTGGTCGAGGACGACTCCGTTTCCCCTCATGGAAAAGTGATTCGTCCCCCCCACGCTTTCGCAGTGCATGCGAAGACGCGCGGCGACGCAAAGGGCGCACGCTAGAATCACGTGAGAGCAGACGTCACGGACCGCTCGCCGTACGGCCGCGCGGTCGGCTCCGCGAGCAGCGCTCTGCGCTCAGTCGCGCTTGGTTGCCCAGCGCAGCGCGTTCTTCCAGAACACGGCCGTGGGGTGCGCTCCTTCAGCGTCGACGCGCACGATCTCTTGGGTGAGCACGATCCAATCATCACCCCAGAACGCCACGCGGCCGGAGCCGTGGGCCAGGGCGAGGCCAACGGTGTAGACGCTGAGACTCGCAAAGGGGACGGCCGCCGGATCGCTGCTCGTCATGGCAAAACCTCCCAAGAAATACAGCGACGAGACCCCGACCGTGAGCGGGTGCGGGGCGAGTGCGGAGACATAGGCCGGGTCGACGGGTTGAAGGTACGGACCGAACGTCACTCCGTAGCTGGAGGCAAAAACTCCCGCTCGCGTCGAGTCCGAAGTGTAGCCGTTCATCACGATCAACCCGTGGCCGGCTGCCACCCAATTGGCGACCAAGGTGGCTTCGGGAGTGTCATACACACGGAGGAGCGATTCGATCACGAGGACATCGGTGTTCGCGAGATCGGTCGCGACGAGGGTCGGAGCACCTGCGCCACCATGCACGCGCGTCGGGCTGACGCCGGTCTCGCTCGTGATGAGCTGCACCAGATCGGCTTCGCTGCTCGTGCCGTGAACTTGCGGGCCGCCCAGGAAGCTCACTCGAATGCCGACCAAGCTCGCCTGGCTCTCTCCGCCCGCGCCGCTCGTGCCGTCCACAGGGCCATCACCGTCGTTGCCGCTCGCACCGCCGGCGCCGCTTTCGGAATGGCTACCCGCGGCGGAGTCACCCCCAACCTCGCCGGCTCCCGCGCTTCCGCCTTCCGTCGATTCGCCCGCGGCGCCTGCCTCATGGCGGCCCGCAGTGCCCGCAGTGCCCGCAGTGCCCGGTTCGCCGCTCGTGCTGCTCCCCGAGCACGCGTAGCCAGCCGCCGCGACGATCAACGGAATGATGATGAACGAATTCAGTGTTTTCATCAGTGAGGTCCCCGAGTCTCGAATTTGCGTGGCATATGACCCGCGACGCGTGGGTGGGTCAAGCCTTGCGTGCCCGCGCAAACGCGACGCCGGAGGCTGCGACCGCGCGCGCCTCGAAACGTGAACATCAATCACATCAGGATGACTCTAGACGTGGGCCACTGCGATGCCGGAACCAGCCGCGTCAGTGCGTGCCAAGAGCCTGCCCTAAGCCGATTGCAGGCGCGTGTCTTGGTCCGAAAACGCAAGGGGCGCGCCAATTCGAGTTCGTAGCCGGTCAAAGAGAGCTCCGGAAAAACCAGCAACTGCACTCGCTGCACGGCGGCACGTGCGATCAGTTGGACCTGATCCGCCAAATTCGCCGTGACATCCCCGCGAATCACGCGCCGGAGTCTAGCGAATGACGGCTAGCACCGCACGCGGATCGATACGGGTCTTGTACGGCACGATGCGCGGATCGACGGGGCGCTCTCCTTCGGCGCAGCCGCCGCGGTGGTCGATGCAGAGCACGAAGCGCTCGATGCCCGCCGCTTGCAAGCGGCGCAGCTTTTCTTGCAAGTAGTCGGGCGTCCAAAAGCCGACGATTTCGAGGCGCCAGCGTTGGTCGGGCGCGCTGGCGGGAACCAGTTCGAAATCGGGAAACTGCACCGCGTCGCCGACGGCAACCGCTTCTGGTTCGAAAATCAACTTCCAGCCTGGGGCGACGCGTGGAAAGTCGCGTTCGAACTTGCGCTGGAGGCGGGCCTCCGAGGGTGCAGGCCCGCGTGCCGAGGCGATTGGATCTCCCGAGCGCAGGAGGAACGAGGAGAGTACTCCGTCGCGGCCGAGCGCGCAGGTCGCCGTGAGTTCGAAGTGCTCGCAGTTGGCAAGCCGAGGAATGAGTGAAGCCAGCGCTTGGGCGTAAACCTGGCCGTGGTGAAACAAGGCCAACGGTCCAGAGAGCTCGAGCACGACCCCGCGAGGTGCGTGCTCCAGCCGCGACTCACGACAGATCAAGCCCGCGCGGCGCGCGTGGCGAACCAGCGCGCGAGCATCACCGTGCACGATCACGCGCACCTGCTTCGCTCGCCGGACGAGGGAGCTTGCGATCGCGAGGTTCGCTTCGGCCGCGAGGCGCGCCGGAGAGAGTGCGTCTGGTAACGCCGCCACCCGCTGTTCCATGGGCAAATCAGCGAAGATCGCGGCTTCCAAATCAACCGCGCGCACGCCGAACGACGCCGCCACCGAGCTCAGCACCGCGGCCCGCGGTGCGCCCGCGGAGTTCGATGCCGCGCGAAACAACGCCGCCCTGCCCTCTTTGGGCGGCACGACGGCCTCGGGTCGCTCACGGCACAGTGGTTCGAGCACACTCAGCATGACCTGGAGCTTTGCCTTTGGCGCGCGCACGATCTGCGGCTCGCGCACTCGCTCGCGCCACTCGGCCATGGTTCGCCCGACGAACCGTGCGCACTCGGCCAGCAGCGCGCGCAGCCAGGGTTCATCCCGCGCGCCGAAGTAGTGGGGCACTACGCGCTCACCTTCGAGGTGAGCGCTAACGCGCAGCAGTGCGGGCGGGAGCAAGTGCGTGCCTCCTTTCGATGGCGCGCCGCAGCTCGGCGGTGGCGCGTGTGGCGAGGTGATAGATGAGCGCGCGTTTGCCCGGCATGGGTCGTAGCAAGCGCCCGACGCGCTGCATGTGCTCGCGTTCGCCCTGCGTCCCGCTGACGATGATCGCGACGTCAGCGTCGGGCACGTCGATGCCTTCGTTGAGCACGCGCGCGCTGACCAATGCCCGCAGCTGGCCCGCGCGAAAGGCACTCAGTGCGGCTTGCCGCTCGGCGCGCGAGATATCACACGTGATGGGCATGACCAGGTGCTCGCGGGCGATGCGGTAGGCGGCTTCGTTGTCGGCCGTGAACACGATCACTTTCGAATCGCGGTGGCGTGCGAGCAAGGTGCCGACCGCGGCCGCTTTTGCCTCGGTAAACTGCAGTAAGTGACGATTCCGGCGCCAGGCGCTCAAGGCCGCTCGGCCCTCGGGGGATTGCGCGGCGGCGGAGACGAAGTCTTGCCAAGGCGCTTCCGGGTCGCAATCCCGCTGGCGCCGCCGGTAGGTTGAAAATAGCTTCTGGTCTTCGTCGTGTTTGGCTCGCTCGGCGGGAGTCAGCCCGAGCTGAACCGTGAGCAGGTCGAAGTTCGAAAGCCAGCGCCCCGCCAGATCGGCGATCTCCAAATGGTGCACGACCGGGCCGATCAACTCGGCCAAGCGAGACGCGGCGGGTTCGCTCGCGGGCGTCGCGGTCAGGCCCAGCCGTTGCGGCGCAATCGCCATCTCCAGCGCTTCGTCACGCAGGCCGGTTCCGAAGTGATGCGCTTCATCGACGATCAGCAAATCGAAATGGGCACCGATGCGAGGCATGAGGCGGTAGGCGCTCTCGAAGGTGGCGACGGTGATCGCTTGCAGATCATGGCGGCCATCACCCAAGCAGCCGACCTCGCCTCGATAGGCGGCGCGCAGCGTAGTGCACCATTGTTCGAGCAACGCTCGCGTGGGCACGAGGCACAGCGCGCGCACACCCGCCGCACACAGCGCCGCGATGGCTACCCGTGTCTTACCGCTGCCCGTGGGCAGCACGAGGGTGCCGGCGCGACCGGAAAGTTCCCAAGAGAGCAGCGCGGCCCGTTGATACGGCCGAAGCTCGAGCGGGTTCCACGCGGCGGGCTCCGCGAGTGCACTCGGCCGCACTTCGTCACGCAGCGGTGGGAGCGGCGGGAGCGCGTGGTGGAGCGCTGCGCACACCTGCGCATAGCGCCACGCCGGGGCTCTGAAGAGCGCAACACGCGGGTCCCAACGCAGGCCGGGCACGCGTGCTACGTGCAGATTGGGGGCATCTACCAATACCAACGTGCCGTGGTCGAAGAGGAGGCGCATGGGTCACAGCACCTTTCGGCCGCGGCGCGCCGGAGTTGTGTGTCATCTGGCTTGAGCGACCGAGCAGCGTCGTGTCAGTGTGCGTCCGTGTTCAACGCGCTGCCTGCGTCTATCTATGCACTTGCCGCGCTTGCCCCCTCTGCCGTCCCCATTCGTGTCAATTACGATGCACCCGGCAGTTGCCCGAATCAAGACGCTTTCTACGAGGCCGTGCGGGCTCGCACCGATCGCGTGCGCAAAGCCCAGGGTGACGAGCCGCGTGTCGACGTGAACGTGCGCGTCACGCGCGGCGATCGCAATTTCCACGGGGAGATGCGCCAGGTCGTGAACCAAAGCGAGACCGCGGCGCGCAGCGTGGACGGCGAAACCTGTAAAGACGTCGTCGAAGCGCTGTCCTTGACGGTCGCGCTTTCGCTCGACCCCGAGGCGCACGCGCCCACCCCGCCCGAAGAGACTCCGCCCGCAAAGGAGCCGAGCACGCCGGCCGTAGCCGCAACCGCAACGCCAACCGCGGCTCCTCCTGTCTCCGTCGTCAACGCGGCGCCCCTCGAGTTGCGCTTGGGGGTGAGCGTGCTGGGCACGGTCGTCGATACCTCGGCGTTCAGTAGCGGCGGCGCGCTGTCGGTGATGTTGCTGCGTGAGGCCGATGCAAATACGAGCAGCGCGGTGCAACTCTCGCTTCTATTCGCGAGCACGGGCCTGCCGACCTCTCCCGATGACCACCGCACGCGCTTCGGCGCTCTGGCGTTGGACGCGTGCCCATTTCGGTACCGCAGCGGGAGCTTCGAGATTGGCCCCTGCGCGCTGGCCGCAGTGGGCTTTTTGGAGCTGACGGGCCGGCGGCTCGTGGAGCCACTCACGGTGAATCGCGCCTGGTGGAGCGCGGGTGTCGACTTACAGCTGTCGTGGCGGCTCGGCGGCGGCTTTTTGTTCGATGGCGCCTTGGCCGGAACCGTACCGCTCGCGCGGCACCGCTATTACACGAACAGCGCCGACCAAGTGGTCGCCGAAACCCCGGTCATCTCGCCGCTGGTGCGCGCCGGCCTCGGCTATCGATTCTGATCCAGGTCGGCGGGATTTCAGTGAAATCACGCCCGCCCGCGCGGGCGTGATCGATTATCGGGTTTGCGGGAATTAGGAGGCAGAGCGGCTGGAGCAGCCCACAAACTTCGTCCAACGTATGGTCGCCCTTCCCCCCACACTGGCCCTTCGGTTGCCAGCCCAACCCGCCGCCGCTACGTTGAAGCTTGTGAGTCGGCCGAGCGAACGCGACACGCGCCTGCGGGCGATGGTGGACCGCTACCTCGACTTCGTCGCGCGTGTGCTGCGCAACGCCGGTACACCCGAGGCGGAAGTAGACGACGACGTGCAGCGCACGTTCATCGCGGTCGCCAATCGGCTCGATGACGTCCGGCCGGACGCGGAGAAGAGCTTTCTCTTGCAGACCGCGCTGCGCATGGCCGCGCACGCGCGTCGCACCCTCGCGCGCCGACGTGAGGTCCATGACTCGGACGCGCAGCTGCGCCTCCAAACTCCGCTCCAGCCAGAGCAGATGCTCGATCAGAAGCGCGCCCGCGAGTTGCTCGATGGCGTGCTCGCAGAAATGTCGTTCGAATTACGTACCGTGTTCGTCTTGTACGAGCTCGAGGAGCTCAGCATGACTGAAATTGCAGCCGCACTGCGCATCCCGCAGGGCACCGTGGCCTCACGCCTGCGTCGAGCACGGGCGGATTTCCGAGACCGAGTGAGAGCCTTATCCGGCTCGACCCACGCCGAGGTCGGGTCATGACCGATCCGGAGCGCCTGCACACCACCCCCGAGAGTGAGCTCGAGCGAGCGTTGCTGTCCGCGGGGCGTTCGTACGGAGCGTCGGCCGCAACACGTGCCAACGTGCTCTCGGCCGTAGGACTAGCCGGTGTCACGGCATCTTCCAGTGCAGCCGCCAGCAGCGCGCTGACCAAGGGCACGCTGTCCAAGGTGGCCGTGGCGCTGATCGTCGCGGGCAGCGCGGCGCTGCCCACTTGGCGATACCTCTCGAATTCGAACAACGAGCCGGCCCCGCACGCGGCTCCGGTCGCCAAAGTGGCGAGTCTTCCGCAGTCTCCGGCCGCCACCGTCGAAGCGCCGCCGGTCGAGGCGGCCCCGGTCCTGCCACTCGAGAACGTACCCCTCGCCCCCCCCACGCCCGCGCCCCTGGCCGCGCGCGTCGAACCCAAGCCTGCGGCGGGGGCGCTGCTCGCCGCCGAGCTGGCTGCGCTCGACGCCGCCCGTACTTCTCTGAGTCACTCGGATCCGGCGGCGGCGCTCGCCGCACTCGATACCTACTCGCGCAACTTTCCGCGCGGCAAGCTGGGCATCGAAGCGGAAGTGCTGCGCATCGGCGCGCTCGCCAAGAGTGGTCAGACCGAAGCCGCGCGCAAGCGCGCAGAAGCGTTCTTGCGGCGTCACCCGGACAGCGTGCTCGCTTCGCGCGTGCGCAGCTACGCCGGTCTATGACACGGCGGCGTGCGCTCGGCCGCGCGCTGCTGAGCGGAGTGCTCGTGGGCGCGCTCAGCGGTTGCGGCACGACTCTGGATTCACTGGGCAACGATCACAGCGCCGCCGGGGGCAGTGGCAATAGTGCCGGCAGCGCGGGTAGTGCCGGGACTACCGATAACGGCGGCATGCCCGCGGTCTTGCTGCCCATCACTGGCCCGAGCAGCTATCCGAACACCTTTGCGACCTTGCTGGGCAAGAGCGACACCGAGATCAGAAACAAGATCCAAGCCGGCTTCGATCAGCTGTTTCACGGCACCGCGACGGACCAACCGATCTACTACGATCGGGGCGACGATGGCGCGGTCATCTACGATGTCTTGCACGACGACGTGCGCAGCGAAGGCATCGGACTCGCGATGCTGATCACGGTCGAGCTCGACAAGCGAGACGAGTTCGACCACTTGTGGACCTACGCCAAGATCAGGCTCGAACAGACCTCGGGACCGGCGCAGGGCTACTTCAGTTCGTTCTGTGATGAAGGGACGGGTGGCCCCTCGTGCTTCGATGCCTACGGCATGCAGCAGTTCGTGCTCGCGCTGCTGTTCGCGCACGGTCGCTGGAAAAGCAGCACCTCGACGCCCTACGGCAGTGATGCGCTGACCTTGCTCGATCTGTTGCAGAACAAAGAGCGTTTGAACGGCGGCGTGGTCGACGGCATTGCCAGTGCGTTCGACCCGACGACGCATCTCGTGCGTGAAGAGCCGACCGCGGCGGCGGCGGGTTACACGCGCTCGGCGTTGGAAATGCCGGCCAGCTACGCACTGTGGGCCCAGGCCACCGGAAATAGTTTTTGGAGCGACGCGGCCAGCGCCGCGCGTACCCACATACTCGCGGCGGCGGATGCCACGACCGGTTTTGCACCGATGCGCAGCTACTTCGACGGCACGCCGGTGCCGGACTCGCCGGGGTTCACGGCACAGGCATACCGAACCCACCTGAACCTGGCGATGGACGCGCTGTGGGGCTCGCCTTCAGCGGACCAAATCGCGCTCGCCGATCGCATGCTCGCGTTCTTCACCAAGCAGGGCCTGGACAAATACGGCGGCACCTTCGCGCTCGATGGCACGCCGATCGACACCAACCGCGCGCAAGCACTGGTCGCGGCCAATGGCGCGCTCGCTGTCGCGTCCTCGCGTGCGAACCGCGCCGACTTCGTGAACGCAGTCTGGACGCAGGCCATCCCCAGCGGGGACAACCGCTACTACGATGGCTTGTTCTATTTGATGAGCCTGCTCACGCTCAGCGGGCAGCTGCGCGTTTACTGAGGCTGAGTCCGAGCCCCTGCCGCGCGGGTCAAAATAGTGATCGGGGCTCGTCGATCGCGCGACAAACCGCCGAATGTTGCGTCGCGGCTGGAACGAAGCGGGCCGCAGCCGCGGACTCATAGACAATCGCTCTTCTGGAGCAGCCACGCTTGTGCGGAATCAGTCGCGAGGCAGGCCGCAATTTGAGCGCCGTTCGGTAGCGCGCCGACGCAGCTTTGCGGATGATGCTGGGGGCGAAGTTCGGAGGCGAACGCATCACGTGCGCGCACTTCGAAACGCTGATTGTCGAGACCATTTTCACCGTAAGTGATGACCGCGGTGCCGTCGCGAATCGCCGCCATCTCGACATCCAGCACGAAGCCCGACGACTCGTTTTGAATCGAAAATACGTTCGGCACCGCGCTCGCCGTGAGCAGCCAGGAGCGCGTCGGGAGCCGGCAATCAGCGGCAAAATCTAGCAAAAAGCCGGGATTGCCGAAGACCGTGGTGGGGGCGCCCTGGCCCAAGCACAAGCCGTTCGCCTGTGAGCGCAACACATAGCGACCCGCGCCGACGGCCGAGCACGGTCCCGCATCGGTACCGCCCGCGCCGGAACTCGCTCCGCCCGCCCCCGCGCCCGCCATGCCCGTTGGGGCTGCTCCACCCATTGCCGTCTCGACTTCGTACACGACGTCGAGGGCGCTCGTGCTGCACGCAGAAAGGAACGCGAGGCCGCAGAGCATGCTTGCGATATGAGGGCACATTTCCCTTACTGCGCGATCGACGGAAACGAGCACCGTCCCCGACAAGGTAACACGAAGTCGAGCGCTTGATGCTATGTTCGACAGGTGACGCGTCACTCGCCCTCCAAGCCCGCCGCGCAAGAGCGCGAGGAAGACTTGTATCAGGCGATCGTCGACAACCGCGCGGACTGGCAACGTCGCTCGTTCGACGAGTACCACCGCCTAGTGCACGGGCTGCTCTCGAAAACGCTCGGGCCCCGCGCCGAGATCGCCGACCTCGTGGGCGACGTATTCGTGATCTTTTTCGCCAACGCGCAGCGCATTCGCTTGGCCTCGGCCGTGCGCAGCTACTTGGTCTCGATCACCATGAACGTGGCGCGGCGTGAATTGCGCGCACGCCGTCGCAACGCCCTACTGCATACGTTGATCGGCTGGCCGCGGGATCCCGAGCGTGAAGTGTCTCCCGATGATCCGAAAGCCAAAGCGGCGCTCTTGCAACTGAGCCGCATCGTCGAAGAGTTGAGTCCGGACGAGCGCGCCGCATTCGTGTTGCACAGCCTCGAGAACCTACCGGTGGCGGAGATAGCGAGTGCACTCGGCGTCTCCGAGTCCACCGCCAAGCGCCGCGTGCGGCGCGCCAACGAACACATCCTCAAGCGAGTGCGTCGCAACGCGCTGCTCGCCGACTACTTGGTCGCACGCTCGGGGTCTTCTCATGCGGACTAAGCGCGAACCGCCGACCGAGCAGCAAGTCACCGAAGCGTTTCGCGCTTTGGCGAGCGAGCACGCGCGCGAGCGTGAACCGCTCGACAAGCACCGCGCTTGGTACGCCTTGCAGCACGTGAGTCGCATTCCGCAAAAGCGGCCTTGGGTGGCGCGGCTGGGCGGGGCGCTGGCCCTCGCGGTCTTCGCGCTCGGCATCGCCGTCGGCGCCCCCGCTTGGCAAGCCTGGACCATGTTGCGCTATCAGGCGCACGGGCTTTGGTCAGAGGGCGGCAACCTCCGCACCCGCGAAAAGCCGGCCGATCTGGCCTTCTCCGACGGCAGCCGCGTCGAGGTCAGCCCGCACACCGTGCTCAATGTCGATCTCATCGGCAAGCACGCCGCGCTGACGCGGCTCGTCGAAGGGCGTCTGCACGTCGCGGTGCATCACGAACCCGACACGAACTATCGCTTCCTCGCGGGGCCGTACGAAGTGCAAGTGGTCGGTACCGAGTTCGATTTGGAGTGGCGCGAGCAAGCCGAGGGTCTGACCTTGGTGATGCAGAGCGGTGAAGTGCGAGTGCTGGGCGAAGGCGATGCCCGTCGAGTCAGCGCCGGTCAAACGCTGCGCTTGCCGAGCCTGCGAGCCATCCCGCGTGAAGCGGCAAGCGCCGCGCCCGCGTCGACTGCGCCAGAGCCGCCGATTTCGCTAGCCGCCCAGACGGCGTCCGTGGCAGCCGCGAACAAAGTCGAACCGCAACTCGGCAGGCCGAACCGCGTCGCGGCACCGGCGACGGCCGCCGATTGGCGCAGCTTGCTCGACTCCGGACAATTCTCGGCCATCGTGCGTGAGGCCGACGCACGCGGGAACGAACGCGTGCTCGCCGCCGCACCGGCCGGCGATTTGAAGGTACTGGCGTTGGCCGCACGCTATACGGGGCGCAGCGCGTTGTCCTTGCGCGCCTGGCACGCGCTGCGCGAGCGCTATCCGGCGGACGCGCGCAACCAAGGCACGGCCTTCTTCTTGGGCCGTGGCTACGAGGAGCAAGGCGACAGCGCGCAAGCGCTGAACTGGCTCGCTCGCTACTTGGCCGAGTCTCCCGCGGGTTCGTACGCCAGTGAGGCGCTCGGACGCCGCCTGCTGTTGCTCTCGAAATCGGGCCAAAAAGCCGAGGCCACGACGCTCGCCCGCGAGTACCTCGCCCGCTACCCGCGGGGCGCGTATGCAAAGGCGGCTCGACTCGTCGTTCAACCGGGGTAGCGGATGTTCCGAGCGCGGCATGGCTGGTGCGCGGCCGTCGGCTTGCTCGCCTCGCTTTCGTTCGCTGGGCGGAGCGGAGCGAGCGATGCACCGAACGTGGTGATCGTCTCGGCCGACGCACCCGACGCGCGCTTGGCGCGTGCGCTGGTGCTGATTCGCGGTGAGCTGTCGGCGCTCGACGTCCAGGTGCGCATCGCGGACGCCTCTGATGCCTCCGACGCCGCGTTGCCGACACCCGCGACGGCCAACGAGCGGCTGAGCTTGGACGTCAAGGAGGGCGTAGTCGTGGTGCGGGTGTATGCGCCCGGAGCGCTGACGCCCATGATCGAAAGCGTCGAGCTCGACGGCCCCGACGTGAATGCCGAAGTGATCGCCGTGCGTGCCGTCGAGGTGCTGCGCGCGGCCCGGTTGCTCCCCGCGCAGGCTCCCCGCGCCACGCTGGGCAAACCGATCGAAGCGCCCAAACCTGCGCCCGCCCCATCTCCTCTGCCACTGCAGGATCCGTCCACGCCGGCCCTACAGCTCGCAATCGGGCCGAGCCTCACGCAAAGCACGCAGGGCTCGCCCCAGCTCGACGGACAGCTCGGCGTGCTGATCGGACCGCGCTGGGGCTTCGTGGCCGTCGGTGCGGGCACGTCGCTGTTTAGCAGCGAGTTCGAACGCGCGGCGGGCCACGCACAGATCGCTCGCCGCGCGCTGTTCTTACAACTCGGCGCTCGCCTGCGCGTGCAGCGTGCCTGGGAACTGAACGCGCGCGGTGGCGTGAGCTACCTGCACTATTCCGCCAACGGCAGCGCGCAACCGGGTTACTTGGATCGAGAACTCGCCCACCGCACTGCGGCAGTTTCGCTCTCGGTCGGGGGCGTGTACTACTTCGTGCGCTCGTTCGGCGTTTATCTCGACCTCGGCGCGCTCATCGCGCTCGACGCGGCCCGCGTTCGGGTCGACAACCAGAGCGTGGCCACGCTCGATCGGCCCTCGATTTCGCTCGGCGCAGGCGCGCTACTGGGTGCGTTTTGAGGGTAGCCAAAGCGCAACACTGTTTTCGCTTTCTGCGGCTAGACTGGGCTCACCTGTGCCGGGCTAGGATGCCGGTCCCATGAAACCAACGTCGAACATCGTCGCCCGCACCCTGCTCACTCTCACCATCGGTGTCCTCGCTTGCGCGTGCAACAACGACCCTGCCAAGGGCAAGACGCAAGCCACCGTGACCAGCGCCACCGCCGCCGTCGGCGCAACCCCGCCCGCGGCCGGCGCCGTCAACTATGCGTTCAGCAACGAAGGCTCGAAACTCCAGTTCACCGGTGCGAAAGTCAGCGCCAAGCACGACGGCGCCTTCAAGGCCTTTCGCGGCACGATCGGGGTCGTCGACGGCGATGCAACCAAGAGCCAAGTGAATGTCGAAATCGACATTGCCTCCCTGGAAATCGAGCCCGCCAAGCTCGCGGGCCATCTGAAAACTCCGGATTTTTTCGACGCCGAAAAATTCCCGAAAGCGAAATTCGTCTCCACCGCGATCAAAGCCGGCGGCGAGAGCGGCGCAACGCACACCGTGAGTGGTAACCTCGAACTGCACGGCGTGACCAAGGGCATCACCTTCCCTGCCAAGATCAAGATCGAAGGCGACACCGTGACGGTCGATGCCGAGTTCGCAATCAATCGCAAAGATTTCTCGATCGTCTACCCGGGTATGCCGGATGATTTGATCAAAGACGACGTGCTGATCAAGCTCTCGCTGATCGCCAAGAAAGCGCCCTGAACACCGCCATGCTGCGCCACCCGTTGCTCTCGCTCACGAGTTTGCTCGTCCTTTCCGCGGCCTGCTCGAGCAGCCCCAGTGATTCGATGAGCGAAACCGGCGGAACAACGGGTGGCGACACGGGCGGCGCGTCCGGCAGTGCCGCAGGTGCGGCAAACTCCGCTGGCGGAGCGTCCGGCAGCCCGGGCGGTTCGGGTTCGGGTGGTCGCGCAGCCTCTGGTGGAAATGCCGGCGCGGGCACGAGCGGCAGCCCGGGCACGGGTGGCAGCCCGGGCACGGGTGGCAGCCCGGGCAGTGTGAGCGGCGCTGCCGGCGCCTTCACCGGCAATGGCGGAGCCAGCGGCACGGGTGGTCGTGGCGGCGCGAGCGGCTCGAGCAACGGTGGCGCGAGTACCGCAGGCGCCGGCGGCGCGTCCGCGGGCAGCGCGAACGGCGGCGCCGGCGGCACGGCCTGTCCCGGCAATGGCCACATCACCTACACGCTGGCCAAAGCCGCCTCACCGACTACAACCGAACAGGCCGCCTACGACAAAATCAAGACCGCCATGGACAAGGCGATCACCTATTACAACTGCTACACGAGCATCACCAAGAGCCTGAACGTGAGCTACGTGCCCTCCGTCGCCACGGCCGACGGCAACATCAACGGCTCGATGCGCTTCGGCTCCAACACCACGTACATGGACTACCGCACGGCCATGCACGAGATCGGCCACACCGTGGGCATCGGGCAAGCCTCCAACTGGGGCACGTTCTTGTCGGGAGGCCTCTTCACCGGCACCCACGCCAACGCGCAACTAAAGGCTATCAACGCCAAGCTCAGCAAGCCGCTCTACCCCGAGGTGCACGCCGACACGCAGCACTTCTGGCCCTACGGCATCAACCAACAGTCCGAAGTCACGGGTGAAGCCGATCTGATCGCGCACTGCCAAATGGTCGTCGCGATTCGTGAAGATCTCGGCCTGTAGCGCGCGGCGTGATTTTATTTGGCGAGCGGGCGCGGCGTGCCCAGCGCGTCGCGTAGCCCGAGCGTTCGCTGCGAAAGCATGCTCCCGTCGTCCTCGCGTGAGTCTGGTGCCGCAAGCTGAGAACCAATCTGTTTGCTCAACCAGAGCTTTAGGCTGCCCAACTCGAGGCGCGAACGTTGCGAGCTCGCGGCGTCTCTCCGCCGACGCGGGATGCAGACGGGCAAGCGGCAGATCGTCTGGCGATGGTTCGACGTACGCGGTCCGGTGCCGGCGTGCCGGACCGGCGGTCCCTGATCGCGCGTGTGCTGGCGCTTGCGTACAACGCGCCGGCTGCCACCCACAGCGCACGGTCGGGCGGTAACTCGGGGCGCCTCCTAGGCGAGCCGCAGCCAGCCGAGCGCATACGCGGCGGCACGGTGCGGTGCGGGGAACTCAACGCGCCGCCGAAGGCTGGGACGGCCTAAGGCGCGCCGAGTGACCATCAAGAAAATTCTGGCTTAGAAATGGAGCAGGAACACAGGGCGCGTCTTGAGGCACGCCACGCGGGATCCGAGACGGCGCGCTTCAGTAGCTCGAAAACAGGCTCCACAGCATTTTGGGCGCGAACGCGGGCCAACCGTGGTTGGTGTTGCTGTAGTTGGGATCGGTGTGCAGGCACCAGTACACGGGGTAGTTGGCGTCGCAGCCGTCGAACTGAACGCAGTTGGACAGCGTGTCGGTGTAGCCCGCGACCGGCTTGCTGGTGTCGGTGCAGTGGTTCAGCGCTTTGTAGAAGTCGCGTGTTTTCGGGCCGTTTTCGGGACCGACCACGTTGTCGTTCTTGCCGTGGATCACGACTGCGGCAACTTGGCCGGTGCATTTGCGCTTGGTGGCGTCGAGCGGGTAGTTGTTCACGTTCTTGGTCGCGCACGGAGCCGTGGCGCGTAGTAGGTCCGCGTGTTCACAACCGAGGATGCTCGAGAAATCACCGCCTGAGCTTTCACCGGTGGCGAATACGCGCGCTTTGTCGACGCAGAAGTTGGCAATGACTTGGTTGTACAGCGGCACGAAGAACGAGACGTCTCCCGCGCCCCAACCGTTGGCCATGCTCGCGGGACCTGGGTAGACGCGAATCGCGGCATCCTTCGCGCCGTTCGACTCGAAGCCGGCAGATGTTTCGGCCCAATTGAGCGGATTGCCGGTGGGGTTGAACACGAACAGCAGCGGGTACGGCTTGCTCGCCATGTAGCCCGTGGGCAACTTCACGTAGTACTGATGTGAGGAGACGCTGAGCGGGCTGCCCGAGCTACCCGTCATGGGGCTGGCTTTGCCGCAGCCTTCACTCGGGTTGGGAGCGGGCTTGCCGCCGCCGCCGGCAGCGCCGCCTCCGGTTCCACTGCCCGCGTTCGCGCTACCGGCGGCCATGCCGCCCCCACCACCGCTGCTCGTGCCGCCCGCACCACCCGCGCTCGAGCCGGCGCTCGCGCTCGCACCAGCGACCGACGAACCCCCGGCGGAGCTGCCGCCCGCCGCCGTGCTGCCGCCCGCGGCCGAGCTGCCGCCGACTTGAGCGGGAGCGCCTGCAGCAGCGGAGGATTGACCGGCGCTGCTCGTGGGAGGAGAGCCCGCGCTGCCGCCGTTGTCCGAGCTGCTCGAGCTACAGGCCAATACGAGGGACACGGATGCGAGCGCGGAACACTGAAGCCAACGAGAAAGCACAGATACCTCCGGAGGACGAACTGACGAGCGTCGCGCCGCGCTCACAGCTTGTCATGCTGTTTTTGTAGCGTCGAACGAAATCCCAGCCTGGAAAATTCGGGTTCGGTGAGATGCGCGATCGATCGTGCAGCCGTGTAGCGGACAGCACGAATCCGTCGGGAAATCGTACGCCCCCCGGGCGAAATCGCACTCCGCGCGGGGGGCGCGCGGCCCCGTGCTAGAAGCGATCGCGCTTGCTCACGCTCGGCGATCTTCCCGGACCTTTCGTGACCGCGGTGGCGGTCGCACTCGGCCTTGCCTTCGGCAGCTTCCTGAACGTGGTCATCTACCGCTTGCCGCGCGGGGAGAGCTTGTCGCACCCGCCGTCACGTTGCCCGGGCTGCGGCCGAGCCATCAAGCTGTACGATAACATTCCGGTGCTGGGCTGGGTTTTGCTGCGCGGTCGGGCGCGCTGCTGCAAGATCCGCATCTCCGCGCGCTACCCGCTGATCGAAGCACTGGGCGGGTTAGTCGCCTGGGCCATCGTTCGCGCCATCATTTTCGAGCTGCCGGACGAAACCGTGTGGTGGCGCGTGGTGCTGCTGTTCTCGCTCTATCTGGCGCTCGCGCTCGGCCTGTTGGCGGCGGCATTCATCGATCTCGACCACATGTACCTGCCGGATCAGATCACGATCGGCGGAGCCGTGCTCGGGCTGGTCAGTGTGCCGCTGCGCGGGGGCACATTTCAAGACGCGCTGCTAGGCGCGGCGCTCGGCTTTTTGCTGATCTGGCTGCCGTTCGATTTCTTGTACGGAAAATTGCGTGGCCTGCCTGGAATGGGCTTGGGCGACGCGAAGCTCGTGATGCTGGCCGGCGCCTGGTTCGGTTGGCAGGGCGCGGTGTTTGCGCTGCTCGGCGGCGCGGTGCAGGCCACGTGCGTCGCACTCGCGGTGTACTTGGCGCGCGGGCGCATCGACGAACCCGAAGCCGTGATCCAAGAACGCAAAGAGCTACAGGCGCTGCTCGAGAGCAGCGAAGGCGAAGCGCGCGCGGAGCTGGAGCGTGAAATCGCGCGCGACCCACTGGCGTTCGAACCGGAGGCGGGTTTGGGCAAGGCCCGCCTGGCATTCGGTCCTTTTTTGGCGCTCGCGACCGTCGAGTACCTGCTCTTCGGGGACGTGATCGTGCAGGCGTTGTTCCCGTGAGCGGCATGCGTTGGCTGAGCGCAGGACTGGCGCTGCTCGCGGCGTGCGGCGGTCAGCAGTTGGTGACGGTGCCGAGCGGGCCGGGGTCCGCACGAGCCGTACCGATCAAGGTCGACTACCCGCCCCCTCCGGCGAAGATCGAAGAGATCCCAATTGCCCGGCGTTCGGGCGGCAGCTGCGTCTGGCGCGACGGATATTGGGACTGGACCGGGCGCCGCTGGGAGTGGCAGGACGGCCGCGCCGTGATCCCGGCCAAAGGCTGCCTCTTTGCCGAAGCCAAACTGCGGTGGACCACGGATTCGCTCTCGTTTTACCGGCCTGCGTGGTACCCAGACCCGGCGCTGAGCCCGGCCCCGAAGACCTGCAACGAGGTCGCCTGTGTGCCGCCGGTTCAGAACGCGGCCTCCCCTGCCCCTTGAATCCGTTCTCGATATCCCCGTGACCGAACCGAACCCCGAGCCATGGTCGATCAAGCGAGTGCTCGCCTGGGCGACCGATGACTTCAAACGCCGTGGCAACAAGAGCGCCCGGCTGGACGCCGAATTGCTGCTCTGCGAGGCGCTCGGCCTCGACCGCATCAAGCTGATCGTCGAAGCCGAACGGCCGCTCGCCGAGGAGGAGCTCGCTCGCTACCGCGACCTGATCAAGCGGCGACGCGCATCGGAGCCCATCGCCTACATCTTGGGTCGTCGCGAGTTCTTTGCGTTGCCGATGCGGGTCGATCGGCGCGTGCTGATCCCGCGACCCGACACGGAAATCTTGGTCGAGACCGCACTCGACGGCACCCGCGAGCGGCACTTGTACGGACGCATGTTGGATCTGTGCACGGGCTCTGGCTGCGTCGCGATCGCGTTCGCCAAGGAGCGGCCCACGTGGCGCGTCACGGCCGTCGATCTGTCGACCGATGCCGCGACCGTGGCGCGCGAGAACGTGCGACGCGCGGGCGTGGTGCACAACGTGGCCGTGCTCGAGGGCGACCTGTTCGCGGCTTTGCCCAAAGACAACGTCGAGTTCGAGCTGATCACCGCCAACCCGCCGTACATCCCGAGCGGCGACATTGCCGGGCTCGACGCCGATGTGCGCGATTTCGAGCCGCGCTTGGCGCTGGATGGCGGAGCCGACGGTATGGACATCACTCGGCGACTCGTCGCCGAATCGATGCGCCACCTCAGCCCGGGTGGTTTGCTCGCCTTGGAAGGCGGCTTCGACCAAGCGCCGGCGGTGGAGGCGCTGCTGAAAACGCATGGTTTCAGCCAAATCACGCGCAGCAAGGATCTCGCGGGCGTCGAGCGCGTGGTCAGCGGTCGACGACCGGACGAGCCCGCGTGAAGAAGTGGACCACGCTCGAGCAAGTGACGACGCCCGACGGCAGTCAGCTCTCGCTCGCCGAGCACGACGGCACGTACGCCATCCGCGTCAACGGGCGCGAGCTGATGTCGAGCCACCATTCGCATTCAGAAGAGCAATTGGGCGTGGTCGCGTGTCAGCCGCTACAGAAGGTGAAGGGCGCTCGCGTGTTGATCGGCGGCCTCGGCCTGGGCTTCACGTTGCGCGCGGCGCTCGCGAACCTGGGGCACGACGCGCAGATCGTCGTGGCCGAGCTACTACCCGAGGTCGTGACTTGGAATCGCGATGCGCGCTACCCCCTCTCGTCCGAGGCCTTGGCCGACGCGCGTACCGAGGTCGTGATTGGCGACGTGGCGCGTGTGATTGCGCAAAGTGACGCGCGCTTCGATGCCATCATGCTGGACGCGGACAACCAGACCACGAGCATGAACACCGCGGGCAACACGCAGCTGTACCAAGGCTCGGGCCTCGCGGCCGTCAAACGCGCGCTCAAAAGCGGCGGAACGGCGGTCTATTGGTCGGCGGGCGAAGAGCCCGCGTTCGTCGAACGCTTCAAAAAGAGCGGCTTCGAGGTCGAAGTGCGGCGGGTGCGCCGCCACCCGTCCTCCAAAGCCAGCCACTTCTTGATCGTGGGACGAAGCGTTACGGCCCGCCCACGAACGTGAGGCGCGCCTCCGCCGAAACGGCGTTCACGGTCATGGTCTGGCTCCACCAGTGCCAGTATTCGACAGCGGGGCCGAACGTGAATTTCCAAAAGCGCAGCGGTTCATAGCCCGCGCCGACTCCCAGCACGCTCATCAAGCCGCCGTCCGCCTCTTCGCGGTTGTGGCCGGTGATTTTCATGCCGCCCGCGCCGAAGTCGCCGAACAGCGACAGATCCCGAAACACGCCGCCGCGATAAAAGAGCGGATAGCCCTCGACGTGAAAGATGAACGCGCTACCTGCGGCGGAGGTCTCGCCGTGCTTCAGCCCCATACCGACGAAGCCCAAACCAAACACGAAGTAGTCGGTGAGCGCGCCGCCGAGCCACAAGCGGTTGACTCCGCCGACCGCGCCCGCGGTGTTACGCCTGTACGCAGGCACGTCGAGCTTCGCAATTTCGTTCGGGTAGCCGTGAGCCTCGCCCGCGGTCAAACCGAGGGTGAGGCCGGCAACGAACCCCGAGCGGCGCGTGGCGACTTGCTTGTAGCCGCCATCCCAAGCGTCGTTCGCCGACTCTGCATGCACCACACCCGAGAGCGCGCAGAAGCCGAGCAGGGCACACGAAAAAGCGAATCGATTCATGGGGCTTCCCCGATCTCGAACACTCAGGCCTCGGGGTCAACCCCGGCCGCGCCGCAAAGCGCTCCAGGCTCGATTTCAGCGAGCAAGCACGACGACCGGCCGCGAAGCACGAATCGCGCTCAACGTCGCCGCTTGGTGATCGCGCGCGCGAGCTCCAAGATCGCCGTCTGCAGCTCGGGTGGGGCGCTCTCCACGAGGCGCGCGGTTTCGATCGCAACCGGTCCGAGTTCCGCGACGCCGCCGACGAGCTCACCCGCAGGCACACCAAGGCCAACCGCGAGAGACATGACCGTACTCAGCGAAGGATCGCGGCGACCGTTTTCGACGGTGCCGATATAGTTGGGGGTGAGACCGGATCGTTCCGCGAGTTGCTCGAGTGTCAGCCCGAGCGCGACACGACGCCGGCGCACTTCCCTTCCGAAGATGCTTGGCAAGGGAAGGCGATTTCTTCTCACTCCGGGTGCAGACATGAACCACTGATGGTGTTGATATTCAACACGATGATATACGGATCGCTTCTCGACGCGAAGCCGCCTGCCGGCGAGACCGTCGGAAGTCGCTCGCAGTCCCCAAAGCCGCGCAACAAATCGGTTGCCGGATGCCGATCCCTGGTCGTCCAGTCCGTGCTGAATTTCGCCTCAGGCCGTCCGGTCGGGGCAAACGACACCCGCCGACAGACGCGACACACAACTCGCTCGAGCCCTGACCGATGCGAATTCATGCGGATCGAAGCCGGTGAACCACCCGCCAGCGCGGCTACGCCCCGAGCAGCAGCGCCAACTTCGACCACGCGCTCGTCGTTCGCAGCGCTCGCAGGGGAGCGCCCGTTGAGCGTCGCCCAAGCGCGAACCTTGCTCGGAAACGCGTGGACCGCGGTCCTAGGTAATTTTCCAAATCCGAGCGCGAACGCGTTACTGACCGCCCATTGGGCGCTCGAAACCGACGCAGGCCGCTGCATGCCGGGCCACAACTTCGCCGGTATCAAAGCTGCACCCAGCGCATCCAGCGCGCTCAGCAAGAGCTTTCGGACCGTCGAGGGTCACGGCGCCAGCCGGCATGAAGTGAACGCGCGCTTCCGCATGTACGAAAGCGCAGAGGCCGGCGCTTACGACTACGTGAGGCTGCTTGCAACGCGTTACCCGGACGCGATCGCCGCCGCGCATGCCGGGGACAGCAAAGGGTTCACGCAAGCGCTCGCGCGCGGCGGCTACTTCACGGCCGATCCGGCCGCCTACCGTGCAGGCCTCGAACAGCGCTTAGCCGCACTCGAATCGGGCAACTCGGTCGGCTCCCCCCCAGCGGGCCCCCCGTCGGGAACATTGGCTCGAATCGCGCTCGCTGGCCTGCTCCACAGCTTGCGCCCGGCTCGAGAAGACACCTGAAATTTGGCCGATCCGGCCGGCTCGTGGCAACCGCTTCGGTATGCCCTTTAGGCTAGCCCCGCCCACCGTGCGCCACGTCCGCGCCATTGCTCTGCCCTTCGCGTTGCTCCTCAGCGCCTGCGGCTCGCATCAAGACGGGCCTAGTCTATCGAAGGCAGCCGCCGAAGACGAAGGCATTCCCAACGTGCCGCAGCCAGCCGCCAACGGTCCCAAGTTGGGCGCGGTGGCGAACGTCACGCCGGTTTTGGAGCGACCGGTGAGCGGCGCACGCCAGCTCGGTTACCTCCACGCCGGCGCGCGGGTCGCGCGCGCGGCCGAACCGTACTCTCGGCGCGGTTGCGGCGGCGGTTGGTATCCGGTGCGGCCACGCGGCTTCGTCTGTGCAACTGAGAGCGCGACCGTGGATATGGCCCACCCGACGCTCGCGGCCATGGCTCTGACACCCAACTTGGACCAGCCCCTGCCGTACGCTTACGCGCGCACGCGCCAAGAAACGCCGCTCTTCGAGCGCGATCCTCAGCACGACGACGCGGTGCGGGAGGTCGGCCAGTTGAAGCGCCGCGCGGGCATGGCCGTGGTGGGCTCATGGTCCGCGCGCGATCCGGAGGGCAATCTGCAACGCTTGGCCCTGCTCACGAGCGGGCGCTTCGTCAAAGCCAGCGATCTGGAAGCGGCGGAGCCATCCGCGTTTCGCGGCGTCGAGCTGACGAAGAAGGAGGATTTGCCGCTGGCCTTCGTGGTCAAGCGCGGCGTGAACTCGTTCAAGCTCGACGGTGAAGCCAGCCAAAAGGTGAGCGCGCTCGACTACCACGAGATCGTGCGCTTGACCGGCCGCTTCCACAAAGTCGGGGAACTGAAATTCTGGGCCACCCACGACGGCAACTGGGTGCGCCACCGTGACGTGGTGGTCGTGCAGCAGCGCAGCGTGTTCCCTGATTTTGCCCAAGGCACGCAACGCTGGATCGACGTGAGTGTCGTCACCGGCACGCTCACCCTGTACGAGGGCAAGCGCCCGCTATTCGTGACCTTGGTCAGCGTGAACCGCGACGCGCACCAAGCCGAGGGCGACAAATGGCTCGGCAGTTTCGAAGTGACCGGCAAAGAGGTCACGCTCGCCACTCGCGACATGAACTCTTTCGGGCAGAACTTCGAACTGTTCGATGCACCCTGGGGGCTCACGTTGTCGTCAGGCAGCCAGCTATTTGGCGCCTACTGGCACGATCGCTTCGGCGTCGATCACGGCTCGGGCGCGGTCGAGCTTTCTCCCGCTGATGCCGAGCGCGTTTATCAGTGGGCGACGCCGCAAATCCCGGAAGGCTGGCACGGCTTGGGCGCGCCGCTCGCCGACACGGACAAAACGCGAGTCGTGATTCGCAAATGAGCGTTGGACCGCGCCTTGGCGCGCGGCCGGGCAGATTAGCCGCGCAAACGCTCGAGCACTTCGACCGTCGCGGGCGATCGATTCAGCGTGTAGAAATGAATGCCCGGCACTCCGCCGTCGATCAGCTCGCGGCACTGGGTGGTCGCGTGCTCGACGCCGATTTGCTGCACCAGCGCCAGATCGTTGCCCGCGGCCTCCAATCGCGTGAGCAAGGGCGGCGGAATGGCCGCGCCACACAGCGCCGTGAAGCGCTTGACCTGCGACAGATTGGTGATCGGCATGATGCCCGCGATGATCGGCACTTGGATGCCAGCGGCGCGCGCCCGCGCGACGAACGAGAAATAATCTTTGCTGTCGAAGAACAGCTGCGTGACGAGCACGTCCACTCCGGCCAGCACCTTGCGCTTCAGGTTCTCCAGATCGACCTCGGCGGAGGGCGATTCCGGGTGGCGCTCCGGGTAGCACGCGCCCGCGAGACAGAAATCGTAGCGACTGCGAATGAACTCGGCGAGCTCGGAGGCATAGCCGAAGCCGCCTTCGGATTTGACGAACGTGGTCTCGCCCTTCTCGGGATCGCCGCGCAACGCCAAGACGTTGTGAATGCCGCCCTCTTGCAACTGATCCAAAACGGCGCTGATGTCGTCGCGGGTGGCTCCGACGCAGGTCAGGTGCGCCATGGCCTCGAGCCCGACGTCACGCTTGATGCGAGTCACCAAGTCGACCGTCAGCCGCCGGGTGCTGCCGCCCGCGCCGTACGTGACCGACACGTAGGCCGGGTCGTAAGCCTGCAAGCGAGCCACCGTCTCGAACAAACGGTCGACCCCCGCTTGATCTTTGGGCGGGAAAAATTCGAAGGAAAAGGCCGGCTTTTGCGCCGAGAGTTTGTCGGTGATTTTCATGACTCGGCGGCGCGCCCGGGCGCGGCCGGGCACGCTAGCAGCGCACCCCCGGCTATGCCAATAGGACGCCCCGCCGAACAGGTATCCATCGACTCAGGCGGATGAACGAGCTCATGCATATTCACATCGTAGCGGTAGCAGGAACGGGCATGGGCGCCTTGGCAGGCCTACTGAAGGAGCTGGGGCACGACGTCTCGGGTAGTGACGTTGCCTTCGACCCACCCATGGGCCCGGCGCTCGAGAGCTGGGGTGTTCGCTGCTTGAAAGGCTTCTCCCCCGCACACCTCGACCCCACGCCGGACCTCGTCATCGTCGGCAATGTGTGCCGCAAGGACAACCCCGAGGTGGTGGCCGCGATCGAACGCGGTCTGCGCTACACGCACATCGCCGGAGCCCTCGGCGAGTTCGTGCTCGACACTTCTTCGCCGCTGGTCGTCGCCGGCACACACGGCAAGACCACGACCACCGCCATGGCCGCCCATTTGCTGGACGTCTGTGGCTTCGCGCCCGGGTTCTTGATCGGCGGGTTGCCCAAGAATTTTCCCCGTAGCTTTCGCGCGGCCCGCGCCGGAAAACCACGCCTTTCGCTGGGGGATCGCCCGCTGCGCAAGGCCCCCTTCGTGATCGAGGGCGACGAGTACGACACCGCCTTCTTCGAGAAGACGGCCAAGTTCCTCCACTATCGACCGGAGGTCGCGATCCTCACGTCCATCGAACACGATCACGTCGACATCTACCCCGACCTCGACCGCTACCTCGACGCGTTCCGCAAGTTCGTCGCGTTGCTACCCGAGCATGGTTTGATCGTCGCCAACGCCGCTGACCCCCACGTGGTGCGAGTGGTCGAGGAACACGCGCGCGCCCAGGTCGCATGGTTCGCGCTCGAGGGCGAAGACACCCATGGCAAACCTCCTCACTGGCTGGCGGCCCCCGCGCAGATGGACGAAGCCGGCACGCGCTTCGATCTGTACGCCGGCGGGGTCTCCTGCGGGCGCTTGGCGCTCACCGTCCCCGGTCGCCACAATCTGAAGAATGCGCTCGCCGCCATCGGCGCGACGGCCCAGGGCTACGGCGCGCGAATCACGGATATTGGCCCGGCCCTGGCGCGTTTCGAGGGCGTGCGCCGACGGCAGGATCTGATCGGGACCCCGCGCCGCAGCTTCGTGTACGACGATTTCGCGCATCACCCGACCGCGGTGCAAGAGACGCTCGCGGCGCTACGCGGCCGACACCCGACCGGCAGGTTGTTCGCGGTCTTCGAACCGCGCAGTGCAACCGCTTGCCGACGCATGCACCAAGACGAGTACGCGCGCGCCTTCGAAGCCGCCGACGAAGTCTTGCTCGCGCCACTCGGCCGCTCGAACCTCGCGCCCGAGGTCGCGCTCGATTTGAGCCAGCTCGAGCACGACTTGAACGCGCGGGGCAAGGCCACCCGCGCGTTGCCGAGCGTGGACGCCATCGTCGACTACCTGGCGCTGAACGTGACGCCCGGCAGCGTCGTGGCATTGCTGTCTAATGGCGCGTTCGGCGGCATTCACGCCAAATTGCTAGAGCGCCTGAGCCGCTGAACAAAGCCCCGTGCGGTCCCGGGCGAAGGGTGCTAAACGCGGGCGCTCTGAAACGCGTTCAGGAATAGCAAAAAGAGGCTGATAGTGGCGTGTCCCTGCGGAAAAGGTGAGTCCCTCGAAGTGTGCTGCGGTCCGATCCTGAGCGGTAAACGCCAGGCCGAGACGGCAGAAGAGCTGATGCGCGCGCGCTACACCGCGTATGCCACGAGCAATGTCGATTTCGTGATCTCGTCGCACGACCCGAAGACCGCGGGCGAGGTCGATCGCGCCAACACCGAAGCCTGGGCCAAGAACTCCGAATGGCTCGGCTTGGAGATCCTGAACACCGAAGGCGGCACCGCCGCCGACAGTGAAGGCACGGTCGAGTTCGTCGCCAGCTACAAGCTGCAGAAGATGAAGATCGACCACCGCGAGCGCGCCACCTTCAAGAAGGAAGACGGCAAGTGGTTCTTCGTCGATGGCGTGGAGCTCAAAGGGCCGCCCATCCGCCGCACCGAGCCGCGCGTGGGTCGCAATGATCCGTGCCCATGCGGCAGCGGCAAGAAGTACAAGAAGTGCCACGGCGTCGAGGCCTGACGCTCGACTGACTCGAAGGAAGCCCGCCCATGACGCGATCGGCCGAGGAGCTCGCACACATCGCGTTCGAAGTCGCGAGTGAAGCGGCGCAGATCTTGTACGCGGGCTTCCGTAAGCATCCCGCGGTGCGAGAGAAGGGCCGCGCCGATTTGGTCACCGAATACGATCTGGCGAGCGAGCGCTTGATCCGGCAACGGCTCGCCGAACGCACGCCAGAGCTCGCGATCGTGGGTGAAGAACAAGGCGGTACGCCCGCGCTCGGTCGGGACCTCACGTGGTACTGCGACCCGCTCGATGGCACGACCAACTTCGTCCATGGTCATTTTTTCTTCTGCGTGAGTCTGGGCGTCGCGGAAGCGGGGGTGCCCATCGCGGGCGCCGTGGTCGCGCCGGCACTGGCCACCCATTGGCGCGGCTTTCGCGGAGGTCCGGCGCTCCGGAACGGCGAGCCGTGCCGGGTCAGTGACACGCGCGAGCTCGCGCATTCGCTGCTCGCAACCGGCTTTCCGAGTGATCGCAGCCAGGCGCCGGCCAACAATTTTCCGGCCTTCACCAACGTCAAACCGCGCGTGCGCGGCATCCGCCGCTGTGGTTCGGCCGCGATCGATCTGTGTTTGGTAGCAGACGGTACGTATGACGCCTACTGGGAGCGCCGCCTGAACGCCTGGGACCTGATGGCGGGATCAGCGCTGGTTTTGGCGGCGGGCGGCAAGGTCAGCGCACTCGATGGCACGCCGCCCGACTTGTCGGTCGGTCACATTCTCGCGTCCAATGGCCAGATCCACGACGAGCTATCGAGTCTAATTACATGACTCGAGCGGCCGCCTCTGACTCGAGCGACTCGGCTGACGCGAGCCAGAGCAGTCCAGGCTAGTCCCCCGTTCCCGAGTGGGGGATGATGACCGAGAATGGACGATCGCTCGTCGGCGCGGCCTACTGCCGCCTCCGCACCGCGGCCGACTCCGCCGAGGAAGCCGGTGCGAGCGAGCGCTCGTCCGCTGTCTTCCCTACCCAAGCGTCCAACGCAACCCAGCGCCCTGCTCGAACCCACGATCTTACTCGTCGGCGCGGACAGCGCGTTCGAACCCGCGCTGCGCGCGGCCCTCGCCCGCCACCGCGTGTACGTCGAAACCACGACCGCGGACACGGTAGCCGAGACGGTGATCGCGGCCGCGCCGGATTTGGTACTCTTGGTCGGTCCGGCCGCGCGCGAGGGCGGGAGCGTCGTGCTCGAGACGTTGCAGAGCTCGCCCGTGAGCTCGGTGGTCCCCGTGGCCATCCTGGGCGACGACACGGCGCTGGACCTGCGCCTGCGCGCCTTCCGTCATGGCGCGGCCGCGGTGATCGCGCCGACCGCGAGCATCGATGCCATCGCCGAGCAGGTCGCCAAGTTGGCACGCGAAATCCCGGAACGCGGCCGCGAGTCCCTGGGCGTCGTGGGCGAGGCGACGCTGAGCGAATTCGTGGGCGCGCTGAGCAAAGAACTGCGTAGCGGCATCCTGTCGGTTCATACCGGCAAGGGCAACGACGACGCGGTGCGCTTGGTGCTCGGCAGTGGTCGACCGTTGGCCGCCTTCATCGACGACTTCGTGCGCCAAGTGAAGTCTCACGTCGTGCACGCCGAGCCGTTACAGTACGAGTTCGCCGAACACGCGGGGGGCACGGTCACCCTGTTCGACTCGAGCGCACCGCCCGCCGAACCGGAGCGCATCAGCGTCAAGGGCGTGCGCGTCGCGCTGGCCGACGACGACACGGGTCGCGCCGATAGCGTGGCGCAGGAGTTGCGCTCGCGCGGTGTCTCAGTGGTCGTGACCGATTTGACGCCCACGGATTTACGCTTCGCCAAGCTGCGCCAGGTCGATCCCGAAGTGCTGCTGATCGGCGAATCTCAGGTCAAAGGCCAAGGCTACGAGCTGCTGCGGCGCATGCGCCGTGACACGCGCCTGCGCTGGGCCTCCCTGCTCGTCGTGCGCTGGGACGAGATTTGGTCGGACGCGCTGTCCGTGCCCGCGTTGGACCGCTTGGAAACCGCGCTGGCCGCGCTGACCGACGCTGACCGCACGTTGCAAGCTTGGGCACGGGCGGGGGAGAGCTTCGATGCGCGCCTCGAGATCACGGGGCCCGCGCGCTGCTTGCGCGCGCTGACGACTAGCCCGCGGCCTTTGCGTGTCACCGTCAACAACCCGCGCGCGACCGTGAGCATCGATATCTCCGACGGGCTAGTGGTGGGTGCGGCTGGCGCCTCGCGAATCGATCCGATTGAGCAGTGGGACGGCGCGCTCGCGCTCTCGGCCTTCATGGTGCTCAGCTCCGGGCGCGTGCGTATCGCCCCCGTGAATCAGCCCGCGGTCACCAACGTGATGGCGACGGTCGATGTCGCGCTCAACATGGCCGACTCGGAGCCATCCCCGATTTCACCTTCGATTCCGACCACGGCCGCCCCGAGCCTACGCCCACCGGCCGGCGTCTTGCCGATCAGCACCAGCCTACGCCCAGCGGCACAGGCCGCCGCGCAGGCGGCAACCACGATCTTGGGGGCGTATCGCACCGGCATCAGTTTGCCCGCGACGCTATTCTTGGTCGCACTGGCGGCGATGCAGGGCTTGCTGGTCGTGGCGGCGCTCAGCCTGATCTTGAAGCCGCGTCAGGCGCGCACCACACCGACCCTCGCGACCAGCGTTGGCGCGCCGACCACGAACGAATCGCCAGCAAATCACGAGGCCGCCAACGCCCTGCCCATCGAACCCGCGCCCGTCGCCTCTCCGGTCGCCCCCCGCGGCACGCCCGACGAAAGCGGGCGAAGCGCGCCCAGCTGCCAAGAGACGTTCGGGCAAACTCAAGTCAAAGCCGGCGAGTATCCGGGCGCGGCATACGGGCAAGTGCGAGAGGCGAACCGCGCGCTCGTGCGCGGTGATCTCGACGGCGCGCAGGCCGCGCTGTGCAAGGCCGTGCTTTGGAATCAGAGCAATCCGGCGTTGCCGCTCGAACTGGCGCAGCTCATGCTCCTGCGACGAGACGGCGCGAAAGCCGTTGAATGGGCCAAGAAGGGGCTCGCGCTCGATCCGGCGAGCGTACGCGGGCAAGGCATCTTGGGTGATGGCTTGGCGCGGCTCGGCGAATACGAGCCCGCCAAGCGTGCGTGGCTTGCCTCGATGCGACTCGAAGCGAACGGCGACCCAGAGCAATTCAAAGCGCTCTCGTTCAGTAGTGTGCGCGAAGCCCGCGCGTCGATGAAGCGCAAAGACTACGCGCGGGCCGAGCGCTTCTTCCGGCGCGGTGTCGTCCTCGACGAGAACAACGTCGGGGCCAGCACGGGTCTCGCCGACACGCTGCTCAAGTTGGGCGACCCGAGCTCGGCGCTGCGCTGGGCGAACCGCGCGATTGCGGTCGCGCCGCGCGATCCGTTCGCGCGCGTGACCCTCGGTGACGTCTTGCTCCAGAGGGGCGATCGCGGGGCGGCCGAAGTCGAGTGGCGTGAGGCACTGCAGCTCGATCCTTCCAATTTCGCCGCCAAGCTGCGCATCAATCGGCTGAGTAGCGCGCGCTAGTGCCAGAGGTCGAAAATCGCGCTACACCGTCGTGGATGCAGCAGCCCGCGCTGTTCGAGAAGCTCGGCGGAGAAACCGCGTTGCGCGCGATCATCGCGCGCTTCGTCGACCGCATGTTCGATGATTTGATGATCGGCTACCTGTTTCGCGCGGCCGATCGCGAACGCGTCAAGGCCAAGGAGTACGAGTTTGCCGCGCGCCACTTGGGCGCGGCCGTGGAGTACAGCGGGCGCCCGATCGCGGATGCACACCGCGCGCATCGCATCACCGGTGGCCAGTTCATGCGCCGGCTGCAAATCCTGAAAGATACTCTGGCCGCGTTTCAGGTTCCGGCAGAAGTGAGCGAGCACTGGGTCGCCCACACCCTTTCCTTGCAGAGCGAAATCACCGATAACGCCCTGGACCAATGCGATCCCGAGCACACCAACCGCACGCGCTCGCTGCCGGGGTGAACGTTCATGCTTCGGCGTGGCGGCTCTTCGCGCTCGCGCTCGTCACGGGGTCGTGCACCACCGCCGGTTCGACGTGGATCAAGCAACCACTCTCGACCGGCGCCTGGGACGATGACCCGGCGCCCGCCAGCCGTGGCGCGGCCAACTACGCGGACGACCCGAAGACTCAACCACCGCCCGGTGTTCGCTCACGAGTCATCAGTGAAGCGCCCGTCGCGGATGACGGCTTCGTTCCCTTCACGCCTTCGACAGGTTCGTCGGGCTCCGTATCGAGTGTCGGTCTCGCACCGGCCGCACGCAGCAATCCGCGCGCTCCCGGCGGGCGAGTCTTGGGCACATTCCGCAACACTTATTATGATTTCCCGAGCGAGTCGGATTTCAGCGGGGACAACGTCGCTCTGAAAAACCCGCGTTGTAAAACGATCAAGCCCGTAGCGCGCGGGTTCTACGAATCACTGTGCGTGCAAGGCAGCGGTACCCTCGCCGGCGGCAGCACCGTCAGCTTCTCCAAGCGCGACTGCGAATGCGCCGAGATCTGCCCGCGCACCGGGCAAAAGATCTGCTTCGACGAGCTCGACGCCAAATCCTACCCCTGGGGCCGCGGCGCGACGGGTCGCGCCATCACGCCGCTGCTCACGGTCGCGGTCGACAGCGATCGCATCCCGCTCGACACCCCGCTGTACATCCCCGAATACGACGGCATCCCGCGTGACCCCGCGCGGAGCGCTACGCACGACGGCTGCTTCATCGCTCAGGACCGCGGCGTGCGCGTCAAAGGCGACCACGTCGATGTCTTCACCGGACACCGCGAAATCACGGCGCTCTGGAACGGTTTGGTGCCCAGCAACCGCGGCGTGACCGTGATCGTCGATCACCCGCGCTGCGCGCGGGCCGCACCGAGTCGCTGACTCGGCGCGGCCGGCACTCGGGTTCGGGTTCAGTCGCGGCGACTGTTGGGCGGTCCGGCCTCGACTTGGTGCAGCTGCAGCGAGTCGATGACGCGGCCTTGGGCGAGCACGTTGGTGATCACCACGAGCCAGGTGCCGTCGTCCGCCCAGTTCTGGGCTTTCAGGGCCGCCAACGCGTTGCGCACCGTTTCTTCCGGATCTTCGCTGAACTGGAGCAAGAAGGGCTCGACACCCCACGGCAAGAGCAAGTGGCGGTACGTCTCGACGTCATCCGTGAACGCGTAGATCGGCACGCCGACCGCGCGCAGCGCCGCCAACGTGTACGCCAAAGAGCCGCTGCGCGTGAAGACCACGATGCCGGACTCGCCCAGCTCACGCGCCAGCACGGTGGCGGCGCGCAGCATCTTGGATTTCGGTTGCTCGAGGACGATCGTCTCGTTCGCCGGTCGCTTCTCGGTCGGCTCGATACTGCCCACGATGTTGTGCATCACCTCGACGCACTCGAGCGGGTACTGACCGGTGGTCGTCTCGCCGGAGAGCATCACCGCGTCGGCGCGCTCACGGACCGCGGTCGAGATGTCGGAGATCTCGGCGCGCGTCGGCATCGGCGCGCTGATCATCGACTCCAGCAAATGCGTGGCGATGATTACCGGCTTGCCCTCTTTCAGGCACAAATCCACGAGCTGAGTCTGCACCAGCGGCAGCGTGTGATAGTCGATTTCGATACCGAGGTCGCCGCGCGCCACCATCACCGCATCGGTGACTTTGATGATGCTGTGCATGTTGCGCACGCCGCTCTGGTCTTCGATTTTCGCGATGATGCGCGCCCGCGAGCCGAGGCTGTCGAGGAAGGTGCGGAGCAGCAAGATGTCGTCGCTCTTGCGCACGAAAGAGAGGGCCACGAAGTCGATACCGGCTTCGACGCCGGCGCGCAGATCGCGCTCGTCCTTCTCGGTCAACGAGGGCAGGTTCACGGTCATGCCCGGCAAGTTCACGTGACGGCGCGAACCGAGCTTGCCGCCCGTGAGCGCCTTACAGCGCACGTGCGTGGCATCGATGTCGAGCACCTCGAAACGCATCAGACCGCTGTCGACCAAGATGGTCGCGCCGACCGACACGTCGGTGGGCAGGCCCGTGTAGTTGACCAACAAGCCGCGCGAACCCGGGGTGGGCGTATCGGTGTAGAACTCGAACAGATCGCCGACCGCGATTTCGACCGGAGTCTCGACCACGCCGGTGCGGATCTCCGGGCCTTTGACGTCCATCATCACCGCGACGTGGCGGTCGATATCCTTCGAGACTTTGCGCACACGCGCAATCAAGTTCTTCGCCCAGTCACCAGAGCCGTGCGCCATGTTGAGCCGAAGCACGTCGACGCCGGACGTGATGAGCTTCGCGAGCATCTCTTCGCTGTCTGTGGCAGGGCCGACGGTCGCAATGATTTTCGTGTGCCTATAGTAGCCGCGCATGAGAGCTCCTCTAACCTCGATCCAGGCGGCGAGCCAAGTGGACTTCTCGAGGCTCGGGCGATCGATGTTGCCCGGAGGTTGCGGGCGTCGAATGTTTCAGCCGTTGACTCGCGAGAATCCCGCTAAATTGGCCTTCCGCGCAGTTCGCGGAGCAACGTTTCGACACGCCGGAACGCGTCATTTCTTCCCAGCTGCAGCAAGTGGCCGCCGTGCCACGACACCAGCGGCGACCCGAAATGGGCCGCGAGCTTGCGGGCGTGGGCGACCGGGGTGATGCGGTCGGCCTTGGCCGCGACCACCAGGGTACGCCCCGGGGCGATCAGCGGCCGGCGGTCGAGCGGGCTCACGAGGCGGTAAATCCGCTCCAAGAGCGCGTATTCCCGGGCTTCAACCTCCGGCGCGCCGCTCAGCTGCCCCTGTTCGCGGGCAAAATCAGGCAGAGAGGCCAATGGAATCACGGGCACACAAAACGAGAGTCCCGCTTCGACCGTCGCCAGCAGAGCGGCCGTGTAGCCGCCCAGGCTCATGCCCATCACCCCCACCTCGGGGTGACCTCGCTCGCGCAGCCAGCCGATGAAGTTGCGCAGATCGGCGATCACCTGCCGAAAACCCTCGTTGCTGAAGCGGGGATCGCTGCCCGGGAACTCGGGCGCACCACGCCGGGCCGCGCTCGCCCGCACGCCATGAAACGGTAACGTGAAGAAGGCCACGTCGTAACCGCTTCGCCGCAAACGCTGCAGCGGCCACAAGCGTTGCTCGACCTGATAGCTGCCCGCCATGTAGCCGTGGATCAAGATCGCAACCGGACGCGGCTCACCCGACGAGAGCAAGCGAACCCCCGCCGCCTCGTTCTCGGCGCTACACGCGTAGCGCTCGGCCATGCTGGGCAAGAACGGCTGGTAAGCGCTGGCCCAGGACAAATCCAGCGCCTGGGTGAAGCCGAGTTCGTTCGGCAGCTCACGCGCTACGGGCGAGATGCTCCGCTTCGGCAAGAAAAAATCATCCCCCAACGAGTCGGGGTACGCTTCGGCAAAGCCTTGCAGCAACGTGTCGCGTTGTTCACGGCCATTCGAGGTCGCGCTGGCGGTGGCGCGCCGCACGTTGTTCCGCGCCTGCACCGCGAGCGTCGCCGCGCGGTCGACCGCGCCGGCAGCACTGCCCAACACTTGCCGCGCGACACGTCCGAACACGACTCGAAGCTACACCGGCTGGCTAGGCGTGCAAGGCACGCGCTTGGAAGAGCAACATTTCGAGCGTGCCGACCTCGCGCAAAAATCGCTGATCGTGAAGGCCGGGCGGATTGGTCAGGGTGGCGCTGATCCCGCGCTCCGCAAGGCGCTTGGCGAGACGAATGCTCGCGTCTCGGAATGGGTCGAAGGTCGAGGTCACGAGCTGAATCGCGCGCGGACCCTGGGCCGCGACGAGCACGGCCAAGCGCTGCGCGTACGGCTCGGCCACGGCCACGCCGAACGCCCCCTGAACGCAGCCGAGCGCGGCAAAAAGCCGTGGCTTGCGCAAAAACACCTCGAGCGCGACGTACCCCCCGAGCGACACCCCCGCGACGCCGCACGCCGACGAATCTGGCGCGATGGGCGTAGCGGCGCGCACCGCGGGCAGCAGCGCGCGCTCGATGTAGTCCGCGTAGCGCTCGAGAAACGGGGCACTCGGTTGCGACTTGAACACATTGGGCGTGAACGGACAGACCAGTGCCAGATCCGGGAATGGTCGGGCCTCGAGCTCGCGGTTGAGTTCGAGCAAGCGCGCATCCGTCAGGTAGCGCTCTCGCGGCAAGGTGCGTTCGATCGGCGGTGAGCCGAGGCGCGCGTACGCTTCCGGCAATCCGTAGCGGTCGTGCCAAGCGCGGATGCCCAGGGCTTGACTGCCCGTTTCACCTAAGCCGTGAAACAAGACCAAGAGCGGCAACGCTTGCGTCTCGGGCACGCGCGTGGGCCGCAGCAGCAGGCATTTCTGTCCGAACTTGCCCGCATTCGGCACCGCCAGCTCGCTGACGCGGAGTGGCGAAGGAGCCGCGGCACGCGCGCTACTGCCCAAGAGCGAAAGCGACGCGGCAAGCCAGGTTCGCCGAGTGAGCATCTGCATCAGCTCCGATGACGCAGGGCTGGGATCAGCTTGGCGGGTGAGCTCACCATCAGCAACGTGCCCAGCGCCGCGACGCCCAGGCCCACCGCGACGCGCCCGAAGTGCAGCCCATGATCGCCAATCCGGCCTAAAAACCGGACCGAGAGGATGACGACCGCGTTGTACGCCGCGTGCCCGATGATCGAAGGCACGAGCGAACCGCTGTACAAGCGGGTCAAACCGAAGGCGATGCCCAACACCACGGTGCCGGCGATCTGCGTGGGCTCGAGGTGGAACAAACCGAATAGCAAGCTCGGAACCACGACCATCTCCGCGTGCGATCGCTTCTCGAACGCGCGCGTGACGAGGCCGCGGAACATCAGCTCCTCCACGAGCGCCGGCAGCACCGCGGCGGCGAACAACACGCCAATCAAGCCCTCGCGACTCGCGTTCTGGGAAACCGCGACCACCAAGCGCTCGGCGTTCACGTCACGGCCCAGGAAACGAAACGCGAGCTCGCCCGCCAGCTCCGCCAACGGTCCGAAGCCAAACACGATCAACAACCCCGCGCAGATCGTGCGCAGCGTGGGGTGACCGAGCGGGAACACGTGACCGATGTGCGGGCGGTGGCGCGCGATCCAGAGCGTGAGCGTGATCGCGACCGCTAGTTCGTTGACGGCAATCGACACCGCAATCCACGTCGAACTGGTCACGAGTGGCGATGAGTGCGGATCCGTCACCAACGCCAACGCGCGCTCGACCGGCAACCCTGCGCGCACGGCGAGAATGGCCGCGGTTGCGCCCACCCCGGCTCCGCTGACCACAATGGCGATCAATGCGACGAGCCAGAACAACACGGCTTGCAGCCTTGTTGGAATTTCCTTGGTAGGCGGAGGTAGGCTAGCCGTCGGCATCGCGTGCTCCGAGTCTAGCCTCGCCTCTGAGGGATGCCGCCTGCCAAAGACTTCGGCCCCCACCCCGGGTCGTGTATCTTGCCGGAAATGATCGTCCAGGGTCTCAAATTTAGCTTCGTCGCGCTGTTTTTCCTCGGCATGGGGGCTTGCTCGAGCACCGAAAACGAGCCGGATCCCAACGGGACGGTCAGCGGCTTCTGCGGGAACTGGGCCAAGGCGGCCTGCTCGGATTCGGTCGTGCTGACCTGCTCGGGCGAAGACAAGGTCGACGCCGAGCTGACCGACGGCTGCGTTTCCAAGCAACGCGTCTTCTGTGAGGGGCTCTTGCCGGCCACCGGGTTCAGCTCCGAGAAGGCCTCGCAGTGTCTGAGCGCGGTGCAGGCTGCATACAAAGACGCGCGTTTGACGGCCGCCGAGATCGCGACCGTGCGCCACCGCGGCACTCCGTGCAATCAGCTGATCAAAGGCTCTCAGGAAAAGGGCGAAAGCTGCACGAGCGACGACGACTGCAACACGCTCGAGAACTTCGTGTGCGTGCTGAAGAGCGGCGAAGGCACCTGCCAGATCCCGACCTTGGTGGAAAATGGTGACCCCTGTTCGGCGCCCGGCGCGACCTGCAACGTCGGCTACTACTGCGGCGTGGACGAAGCGTGCGTGAAGAGCAAGGACGTGGGCAAGGCGTGCGCGGCGACCTTCGAGTGCGCGACCGGGCTCGAGTGTGATGCCGGCAAATGCGTCGAGCGCGTGAGCGCGGAGAGCTGCGCCAAAGACGACGATTGCACCACCAACGTCTGTGACATCCCCGTCGGAGCCAGTACCGGTCGCTGCGTTTCCACCATCACGCTCTCGGCCAGCAGCGGACTCTGCGAGGATTTACGACCGTGAACCGCGGGGCGCGCGCAGCCGGCTGGGGGCTCTCGCTGACACTTTCAGTGCTCGGCGCTTGTGACGACGCGCCCAAACCGAGCGCGCCCAAAGCGGAAGCAACCGCAACGCCGACGGCAGCGCCAACCGCGGCCCCCAAACCCGCGGGGCCGCCCGAGTTCGAGATTGATACGTTGAGCGCCAAGGTCGGATTCGAGCGCGCGCTCCTCGATCAGCGCGATGGTCGCAACAACCTGGAAAGCTTGCTCAAGCCGACCGAGAAATACGTGGGCGGCAACGACGCAACGTTGGTCGTCGATCGCAGCGCCAAGCTACCCTGGGTGATCGCGTTCATCGACGAGCTTGGCAAGGTCGGCGCCAAACGGGTGCTGATCAAGACCGAGACCCGCAAGGAGTTCGCGGCAAGCCTTGCCTTCACGCCCGAGCTCTCGCTCAAAGCGCCGCCGGACTGCAGCGTGGTCGCGATGGTGCTGGAAGATCGCGGCACCGCGGTGTGGAAGCTCTCGGGAGGGGTCGCGACCAAGCACGGCAAGGGCATGGCGGGGCCTGACTTGAGCATGACCGGCGACAACATCGAGCGCTTCGCCAAGGGCTGTAAGCACTCGAACACGCTGTTCGTCTCGGTGGGGCCCAGCGTGGAGTGGGGCTTGGCTTACGACTTGGCGGCCTCGGCCAAGACTTTGCCGAAGGCGAGCTTCGAAGCCTTCGTGCTACTGGGCGACACGCCCGTACCGGGGCACAAAGTCGCGCTGCGCCACTGAGCGATGCGCTCAGGGCTGGGTTGCGGCTGCAGAAGCGGTGAACTGGCCCAAGAGCTTCTCGATGTCGGCGATGTTGAACGGCTTCTCGAGCTGAGCGCCGGGGTGTTGCGAGAGAAACTCACGCGCGCGGTCGGTGAACGCGCCGCCGGTCATGAACACGAAGCGTTCGGCGAGCTTCGGATGATCCCGCTTCACGGCAGCGTAGACCGCCGCACCGTTCACGTCGGGCATCATCAGGTCGCACAGCACGAGATCGAAATTCGAATCTTTTTCGAGCGAGCTGAGGGCTTCGCGACCGCTGGTACAGATGCTGACGTCGTGACGGCCCTTGAACGCATACAGCAACGTTTGGCCGAGCAGCGGTTCATCGTCGATGATCAAGATGCGCGAAGGCGCGGGCTGCGACTCGGGCGCTGGTTCCAGCACGACGCGACGCGACGCGCTCTCCTCTGACGCGAACGGCAATACCACCCTGAAACAGCTACCACGGCCGAGCTCGCTCGACACGGAGATCTCGCCACCGAGCGCGGTCATGATGCCGCGACAGATTGCAAGACCCAGACCAGTGCCCGTGCCCGCGAGCTTGGTGGTGAAAAACGGATCGAAAATGCGCGGCAAATCTTGCTCTCGAATTCCGCCACCGGTGTCCGAAATTTCGATCACGGCGGAGCCGTACTCCGCGCAGGTACTGATCGTGATTTCGTTGACCGACGGGTCGCCGTCGATCGCGTGCGCCGCATTCATGATCAGATTGAGAAACACCTGGCCGAGGCGCGCTTCATCGCCGCTGACCCGGGAAATCCCCGCGTAGCGCTTGATCAGGCGGGCGCGATGCCGGATTTCGTTCCAGGCCACGCGTACCGTCGCGTCCAACACCGCCTCGACATTGACCGCGTCGCCATCCCCCGGCGTTGCCCGCGAAAAATCCATCAGGTCGCGCACGATATTGCGCACGCGTTCAGCCCCTTCACGAGCGCTGTCGAGTGCCGCCACCGCGCCGGACACGTGGGCCAGCTCTTCGTTCGGGTGACCTTGGAGGAGCTGCCGCAAGCCGTGCAGCTCGCGCAAACCTAGATCCAAGCTGCCGAGCACGTAGGAGAGCGGATTGTTGATCTCGTGGGCGACCCCTGCGGCCAATGTGCCCAGCGAAGCCATGCGCTCCGTCTCGGCGCGCCGCAAATCGATTGCGCCGGGCTCGACGAAGGCTCGAAGCTCATCCGCACGTCGCGTGGAGTGGCTGGAAACAAAACTAGATTTCATTGGCCCCTCAACCAAGATTCCCGAAAAAGTCTCCCACACTTTTTCCTGGCTAGCGAATCGCTCCCCCGCCGCCGCACAATCCTGCGAGATCCACGCCGTTCCCTTGACGACGCGGTCCCGGCGGCACACGCTCTGCCGCGGTTGCCAGGCCGCACGTGAGCGTCCCCGAGCGGCCCGCGAGCACCCACCGTGACAGCCAAAGTAGACGCAAAGAAACGCGCCAAACCCCGCGCCGCCACCCGGGCGTCCAGCCCCCGCCGGAACGCTGACCAGTCCGAGGGCGCTTCCGCGAGGGATGGCGCCGAAGAGGCCGGCGAAGAATCGAACGCCGACGGCGACGAACCCGAGACCGAGGTGCTCGGGGACGACCGCGCTGATTTCGACACCGAAGCCGAACTCGTCGACGCGGACGAAACCGATCCGGACGAAGAGCGTGAGCCCGGTGAAGAGGTCGAGCGCGCCGAGGAACGCGAGCCCGATCCGGATGCGGACGAAAAAGGACTCGCTCGCTTCGACGCGCTGCAAGCGTACATGCGCGAAGTGCAACGCCACCCGCTTCTCTCCGCCGACGAAGAGCACAAGCTGGCCGTGCAGTATCAGAAGACCGAAGACCGCGACGTGGCCGCGCGCCTCGTTACCGCAAACCTGCGCTTGGTCGTCAAGATCGCCTACGAATACCGGCGCGCCTATCGCAACATGATGGACCTCGTGCAAGAGGGCAACATCGGCTTGATGCAAGCGGTGAAGCGCTACGACCCCTACCGCGGGGTGAAGCTCTCGAGCTACGCAGCGTGGTGGATCCGCGCGTACATGCTGCGCTTCATCCTCAACAACTGGCGCCTGGTCAAGGTCGGCACCACGCAGGCCCAGCGCAAGTTGTTCTTCAACTTGAACAAGGAGAAGGCGCGCCTCACGGCCATGGGCATCGAGCCCAGCCACGCCGAAATCGCCAAGCGCCTCAACGTCGCCGAGTCGGAAGTGACGGAGATGGACCGCCGTTTGGCCCGCGCCGACGCATCTTTGGATGCGACCGTGAACGAAGCCGATGGCCGCTCCACCACGCGCCTCGAGCTGATGCCATCGAGCAACGCCACCCCGGACCAGATCGCCGAAGGCTCGGAATTTTCCGAGCTCTTGCACGCCCAGCTGGACGAGTTCCGCACTACCCTGAGCGGCAAAGACGTCGACATCTTCGACAAGCGCGTGGTCGCGGACGAGCCGCTCACTTTGCAAGAGCTCGGCGATCAATTCGGCGTTTCGCGCGAACGCGTGCGCCAGCTCGAAGCACGCCTGATGGGCAAGCTGCGCGATCACCTGCGCGAAAATTTCGGCGACGCGGTCGGCGTCGGCGGTCACTGAGCCCGGCAAGCGTTGGCCGGCAAGCTCTACCTGGTCGGCACGCCGATCGGCAACCTCGGTGACATCACGCTACGCGCGCTCGAAACGCTAAAAAAAACTCGGCACATCGCGGCCGAAGACACGCGCCGCACGCGGCAACTGCTGACCCACTTCACGATCCTCGAGCGCACGCTGCACGCGCTCGACGCCAACGCCAGTCCGCGTAAGATCGAAGAGCTGCTGCTGTTGCTCGACGCGGGGGAAGACATCGCGCTCGTCACGGATGCAGGCATGCCCTCGGTCAGCGACCCGGGGACCGCGCTCGTCCGCGGCGCGCATACGCGCGGCATCACCGTCTGCCCCATCCCCGGTGCCAGCGCGGTCACCGCCGCCGTCGGCGCCTCGGGCCTGGTGGATGCGAGCTTCGTGTTCAGCGGCTTTCTCCCGCGTAGCGGTCGCAAACGCAAGGACGCGCTCACCCGCATCGAGAAGAGCCTCGACCCGGTCGTGATCTTCGAATCGCCACAACGCATCGCCGCAACCCTGCGTGAATTGAGCCAGCGCATCCCCGATCGCGCCTGCACCTTGTGCCGCGAGATCACCAAGCTCCACGAAGAAATCACGCCCTCGACGCTGGCCGAGCTCGCCGCCCGTGAAGGCGAGTGGCGCGGTGAAATCACGCTCGTGATCGCGGCCGCCGAAGATAGCGGCGAAGAAGCGGTCGACCTCGAAGCACTCGAAGCCCGCGCCCGCGCGCGCCTGGCCGAAGGCGAAACCGTCAAAACCGTCGTCGGCGAACTCGGCGAAGGCACCCCCCTCCCTCGCCGCGAGCTGTACGCGCTGGTCCAGCGCGTGAGAGAGGAAGCAGGAGAGTGAGGGGGCGATCACTATCCCGCAGCGCAGCTCGCAGCCCGCTGAGTTTCTGAGCGGACGTTGGAGAACCCCATTGGCAGACGAGTCCGAAGCGTTCCTGTTCTTGCCCGGTGCGGGCGGCGACGCCAACTTGTGGCGGCCCGTCGCAGATGGACTCTCGCATCGCGGACACCGACGCTTCTTCAGTTGGCCCGGCCTCGGTGGAACGCCGCCGGATCCCAGCGTGACCGAGCTCGGCGATCTGGTCGCCCGAGTCGTCAGCGAAATCACCGGCCCCGCCGTGCTCTTCGCGCAATCGATGGGCGGCATCATCGCCCTACGGGCGGCGCTCGCCGCACGAGAACACGTCCGCGCCATCGTTCTCTCGGTCACCTCGGGCGGAGTCGACGTGCGAGCGCTGGGCGCCGCGGACTGGCGCCCCCAGTTCGAGCAGACCCAGCCCCAAGCGCCGCGCTGGTTTCTGAACGCACAGGACGATCTGTCACCCCAGCTGCACGCGATTGCCGCGCCCACGCTACTCCTGTGGGGTGATGCTGACCCGCTCAGCCCCGTCGCGGTGGGTCGTCGCCTCAACCAGCTGCTTCCCAATTCCGAACTGATCGTGGTCGCGGGTGGCACGCACTCTCTGGCTTCCGAGCGCGCGAGCGAAATTCTTCCGCACATCGAGCGTCATCTCGAGCGCGCCTTGGGGCGGCGACCTCGAGACTTGCCCCGCTGATGAAGCCGCTCCGTTTCGGCGGTTCAATCCGGAACGAGCAATAGGAGCGCGGTTGCGAGCAACCAACAGAGGCGGCGGACCGGGGCCATGCGTAAGACGCTACCCGACCCCTCTCGAAGGTTGCTTGAACGAAATTGATTATACTCGACGAAGAGGATCGAATTGCCTCTATCGAATCCGAGCGTTGCCTTAAGGCACGCGGCAATGCGGGCTCATGGCACTGACGAGAATCGCCGGGGGGGGTGGCGCTGTCGACACTCGCTGTTTGAGGAGTCGCGAACTCGGACTCAAGCATATCGACCGACGAAGAAGCACCTCGCTCGAGAACGGGAGCGGATCGTCGCAACGGCGATGACCTTCCAACTGGGCGCGGTCATTCTCGCATTGACCGCAAGGCCGCGTTCAGTCCGGAACGAGTAGAAGTACCGCGGTCGCCAACAACCAGAAGACACGCCGCACCGGAGTCATATTGAAGAGTGTAATCGAGACTCGGTGGCTTGCGCCGCAACTATCTTCACGAAAGTGAACGCGTGTTGGCGCGCGCACTCGTCGGGCATTTTGTCTCGCGCTCGGACTGGTGCCGAAACATCACCCTGTTGCGTGATGGACACGCGCGCGCCCAACCGTGGCATTTCGATTCTTGTGTGAGGGTCACGCGTCTCGCTGCGGCCGTCCTCGCCTTCGGCGACACTTCGCGGCGTCTGCGTGTGTCACGAGGACCCGTCGCCCGCGGATCTGCATTCGTGGCCACTGGAGACGAGCTGCGTATGCCGACCGTGAGGCGCTTCGCCTCGGCCCTGCATGACCCGATCCTTGATCGCCCGACACTGGAAACGCGCGGGCTCGGCCGCAATGGCCGCAGTGAGTTGCGCGGTTCGCAGGGTCGGGCTTGATTGCGGCAAATGACGTCCGGTCAGGAGTTCGAGTCCCTCGTTGCCCCGCATCGGCGTGAGCTGCGCGCTTATTGCTACCGGATGCTGGGCTCGCTGCAGGATGCGGAGGATGCGCTGCAGGAGACGTTGCTCGGGGCGTGGAAGGGGCTCGCGAGTTTCGAAGGGCGAAGTGCGCTGAAGTCGTGGCTGTATCGCATCGCGACCCACGCGTGTCTGCGCGCGCTCGAGCAGCGCAACGCGCGCATCTTGCCGTACGACTACGCGCCCGCAAGCCGGGGTTCGCAGGTGGAACCGATGCTGGAGCTCGTGCCCTGGCTCGACCCATACCCGGTAGCGCCCGATGCCACGTTCGAGCAACGGGAGAGTTTGGAACTGGCGTTCGTAGCGGCGCTTCAGCATCTGCCCGCGGTGCAACGCGCCACGTTGATCTTGCGTGAGGTATTGGCGTTCTCGGCCGCCGAGGCTGCGCAATTGCTCGAGACGAGCGTGCCCGCGATCAACAGCGCCTTGCAGCGCGCGAAAGCGGCCGTGAGGACGCGTGTTCCGCCACTCAGTCAGCAAGCCACGTTGGCCGAGCTGGGAGATGCAGCGCAGCAGTCGCTCGTGCGCGCGTACGTGGATGCTTGGGCGCAGCAAGACGCGCAAGCATTGCTGACGTTGCTCACCGAAGACGTGCGTTTCAGCATGCCGCCCATCCCCACGTGGTTCGACGGTCGAGATGCGGTGGTGCGCTTTTTCGCCGAGGCCGTGCTACGCGCCCCCTGGCGGCTGGAACCCACCTGGGCCAGCGGCCAATTGGCATTCGCGGCCTACCAAGGCCCGGGGTTTCGGCTGGGCGCGTTGAACGTGGTCCGGCTGCGAGGAGGCAAGATCGCGGAACTGACTGGCTTTTTAGCCCCGGCAACGCACGCATTTTTTTCTCTGCCCGGGCGATGAGTTTTCGCGGCGCGCCGACTCTTACTGGGTATGAAAAAAACGTACCGAGGCAGCTGTCACTGTGGCCGAGTTCAATTCGAAGCCGAGCTCGATCTCGCCGCGGGCACTGCTCGCTGCAATTGCAGCTTCTGCCGCAAGGCCCGCTTTTGGATGGCATTCGCCAAGGCGGCCGAATTCCGGCTAGTGACGGGGCAAGACGCCCTGAGCGATTACCAACACACCCCGAGCGGCCGGAGCGAGCCGTTCCTACACCTCGAGTTCTGTAGGCATTGCGGGGTGCGCGGCTTCAGTAAGGGCGGTGCGCTACCGCAATTCGAAGGCGAATTTTACGCCGTCAACGTGGCGTGTCTCGACGATGCGACGGACGAGGAACTCGCCAAGGCGCCCATTCAGTATCCCGATGGCCGGGAAAATGACTGGCAGAGCGAAGCCAAGCACAGCACCTATTTGTGACGCGACCCGCGTGCAATCCTATGTTTTCATGCTTGGGGTTGTGACGGAAGAGCCGCAGCTCTCGGCTTGCAGCACCAGCAAAGGATCGGACTCATGGGTGCCTGGGGAGAACTCGCTTTCGACAACGACACCGCGCACGATTGGGCCTACGAACTCGACGAGGTCGACGACCTTTCCGTCGTCGAGGCCGCGTTCGAGGAGCTGGAAACCGTCGGTAACGACTACCTCGATCAGGACGTCGCTTGCGACGCACTCGCCGCCTGCGAGGTGCTCGCCCGCCTGCTCGGCAACTTCGGCTACCAGAACGCCTACACGGAGAACGTCGACAACTGGGTCAAAGCGCATCCGCTCGAACCGCCGCCCGCGCTCTTGAAGCGCGCCCGCGACGCGATTGCACGCATCTTGGCCGGCAACTCGGAGCTGCGTGATTTTTGGGACGAAGAAGACGGCGCGGCTTGGCGCAAAACCGTCGAAGATCTGTCGCAACGGCTGACCCGGGAGGCCCGGTAGGCGAGTCAAGATGATGGGATCACGTAGGTCTCTTTGGTCACGTCGCTCGGGTTGCCGACCTGCTCGATGACTCAGAGCTTGCCGCTGCCGTCGAAGGCGGCATCGTGATTCACGATCGGCGTGCCCTGAGGCTGAGCCTGGGGGGTCGCGGCTTCTTGCGATGGTAAGCGGGGGGATGGACCATCGAGCTCGGACCCCCAGTTGCCCGCCGAATAGAGGGGTCCCGCGCGTTCGTCACAGGGCGAGCGCGAGAATTTTCCCCGCCGCGTCGGGCGTGATGTCCAAGCGTTCGCCCATGCGCAGGCGGCGATTGGCTTTGAGGTGAGCCACGACCTGCGGGATCGCCTCTTCCGTGATGCCGTGGGCAGACAGGCGCGTGGGAATGGCGAGGGATTCGAAGAAGGCCACCGTGGCCGCGATCGTGGCATCAATGGCTTCGGCCTCGCTCGGGGCGTTGATGCCGAACACGCGCGCGCCGAACTGCACGAGTTTTTCCGCCTTTGGTTGACGACGCGCTTCGAGCACGGCGGGAAGCACGACGGCCAGACTACGCGCATGATCGAGGCCATACAGCGCGGTCAGCTCGTGGCCGATGTGATGCGTGGTCCAGTCTTGGGGCACGCCTTGGCCGATCAAGCCGTTGAGGGCAAGGCTCGCTGCCCACATCAGATTCGCTCGCACGTCGTAGTTGGTCGGGTCGGTCAGCGCGAGCGGGCCCTGCTCTTTGAGCGTGATCAGGAGTGCTTCGGCCAGGCGATCCGAGAGCACGCCGCCCGTGGGGTACGTGAGGTACTGTTCGAGCACGTGCACGAACGCATCGGCGATGCCATTCGATACCTGGCGCGGCGGTAGCGAGAAGGTCGTTTCTGGGTCCAGCACGGCGAACCGCGGGAAGCACAGCGGGCTGACGAATACGAGCTTTTGTCCGGTGGCGCGGTTGCTGATGGCGGCCGCGCCGTTCGACTCCGAGCCGGTCGCGGGCAGCGTGAGCACGACCCCGAGCGGCAGCGCGCCGGTGACGCGCACGCCTTTGGCGACGATTGCCCACGGATCGGCCTCGGTGCGCGCGGCGGCCGCGACCAGTTTCGCGCTGTCGATCACCGAGCCACCGCCTACGGCGAGCACGAAATCGAGCGATTCTGCGCGTACGATGTCGAGCGCGGGGAGCAGCGCGGAGACATCCGGGTTGGGCTCGATACCCCAGAACTCGCGCAGCGTGCGCCCCTCGAGAGCGCGGTGCACTTGTTCGAGCACACCGTTGTTGCGGATCGAGCCGCCGCCGGCCAAGAGCAAGATGCGTGCTTCGGCCGGGATCTGCTCGGCCAGATTTTCGATCTGGCCACGGCCAAATAGGATCCGTGTTGGGTTCTGGAAGTTGAAATCGCGCATGCGTCCTCCAGCGGGGTTGATGGGCTCGAACTCATTTCGAACTACTTGGAGTGCGCTTCGATGAACTCGCGCACGGCGGCGAGCGTCGGCTCGTTTTCCATCAGCTCGACGTGACCGACGCCGGGCAGCTCGATGTAGCGCGCGCGCGCCCCCAGCGCCGAAGCAATGGTGCGCCCCTGCTCCGGGCCCATCAGCGCTTCGTCCTTGGTGCCCTGAATGACCAGCACGGGCGCAGGAATTTCCGCCAAAAATGGCCGGGTATGGAAGTCGTCCCCGGGGTCGAACTTCCAGTAGAACGAGGACGGGACCATCGTGATGTCGTCGACGGAGGCGAGCAGCGTGAGCGACGGTGGCTTCGGTTGCAGACGCGCGGCAAGGGCCATCGCCCGCACCGCGATGTGCCCGCCGATCGAGAAGCCAACCAGGTGCACACGCCCACGATCGACGTGCTCGGTCGCGCACAGTTGCTCGAGGATCACCGGCGCGTCTTCGGCCAACTTTGGCAGGCGCGGCGCGCCGTCGGACGAATCGTAGCCACGGTAGGCATAGATCGCGAGACCCCAATCTTTCTCGCCGGCGAGGCGAGAGAGGAAGGCTTGCCCGACCTTCAACATCTGCGCGTCGTTGCCTTGGTAGAAAAGCACCCACGGCGCGTCCGCCGCTTTTGGCCGCCGCACGAGCCCGTTCAGGCGAACGCCCGGCGCGACGGTGATCTGGCGGGCCGCCCAGCCTGGCTGCGCGGCCAAGGCTTGGTACTCCGCCTGCGCGATGGGCCCGCTCAGGTAGGGGAAACGCAAGCGTTTCGAGCCAAAAACACGACTGAACACGCCGAGCGACACGGCGACCACCACCGCTGCGATGCCCACGATCAGGAGCCCTTTGCGACTTAGAAGCAACATCGATTGCCCGAGCTAGACATTGCGCAGTTTCTTGAAGCGGGAGCCAAATTGCTCGCCGTCCGAAATTTCGACCAAGCGCGGGATCTGATAGGCGGCCATGCGCTCTCGGCAGAAAGCGCCCATGCGACGCTTGAAGTCGGCCAGCGGCTCGGGCTCTTTCAAGTTGAAGCGTGCGGCCACGATTTGCCCCATCATCGGGTGCGCTTTGCCGAACACGGCCACCTCCGCGACGTTGTCCATCTGCAGCAGTAAGTTCTCGACCTCGGCGGGATACACCTTCTGGCCGCCAACGTTGATTAGGTCACTGGCGCGGCCCAAGATGCGCAAATACTCGCCATCGACCTCGACTGCGTCTTGCGTGTTGAGCCAGCCTTCGGCGTCGAACAAGTCGGGCGCGTTCAGGTAGCCGATCATGGCGGCGTCGGCCTTGACCCACAAAATACCGTCGATGATTTTCGTCTGGAAGCCCTCCCCCGTGAATTTGATCCAGAGTGACTCGGAATCACGCGAGCGTGAGCGCAGCACGCCGAGTTCGGACATGCCATAGGTTTGCACCAGCGACACGTGGGGGAAGAGCTCGTGCAGCTTTTTCAGGGTGTTCGGTGGCATGGGCTCGGTGCCGTACGCGATCACCTGCAGCGCCGAGAAATCATACTGATCGAACAGACCCGACATCAGCCACAAGTTGAGGAACGTGGGCGAAGCGGGCAGCGTGTGCACGCGATACTTCGACAGCGCGCGCGAGACGGTCTCGGGATCGCGGTTCGGCACGGTGACGACCGTACCGCCGCTGGCCAAGGTGTTGAACAACGTGTCGATGCCGCCGATGTGATCGAACAGCAAGAAGGTCAAGGTGGTCTTCTTCTGACGGACCTTGTGGAACTTCTCCAGCAGCGACGCGAAGTCGTGCAAAATCGCTTTGGGTGAACCAGTAGAGCCGGAGGAGAAGATGATCAGCCCGGGGTGACCGCGCGCGATCAGCTTTTGCGTCACCGCATTGCTGACGGTGCGTTCGAATTCGTGAAAGGTGAAGGCATCCGCGTCGTCGAACTCGACCAGCAAGCGCGCCTCTGCGATACCCAGGAACTGCTCGCGTTGGGTGCGCATGAGCGGCGTGAGCGGCGCGATGATGGCCCCCAAGCGCACCAGCGCCACCAAAGCTGCGCACGCGTTGGGCGAGAAAGACCCCTCGAGCGCCACCACTTGGCCGGCCTTCAACTCGCGAGCGACGAACTTTTCTTGCCAGTCATCCGCGAGCTTCGCGAGCTCGGCGTAATTGGTGACCGCGTCGTTCCAGACGAGCGCGGGCGTGTCACCCCAGGCGACGATGCGTTCGAACAGCCAAGGAGCAATCATGATTGAATCGAGCTGAATGCCATTTTTGCGCTGCCGTTCACTTCAAAAAGTCGGACGCGGCGAACGTGAGATCTGGAAAAGCGGTCAGCGAAATCGATTGCCCACGCTCGTAGCGCGCCGCGTGCTGATACGAACCCGGTGACGACGCGGTGTATAGCTCGACGCAGCGCTCCGGCAGGTTGACCACCCCGTATTCGGGGACCGCACAGCTCGCGTACAATGGCAGTTTCCGACCGCGGTCTGTGGCCAGGGAAGACTCCGCCACCTCGACGACCAGGTACGCTTCGCTCGGGTGGTCGAGGTCGTAATCGGCAGACGGTACGACCGTAAAGTCTGGCGCCGGTTCCGAAAACTCCAGCGCGGCAAACGGGCATTGGCCGCGCACGGCGGCGCGTGCTTCCAAAGCCAAGACCAGCAAGCGCGTGAGCTGTTGCACCGCGCCGCTGTGCGCGGCGCCGAGCGGGCTCATGGCGACCAGCTCGCCGTCGAGCCACTCGATGCGCTCGTCTTGGAAAGCGCCGAGCGCGACCAACTGGTCGGACTCGACGCGGCGCAGGGGACGAATGACTTCAGCGGCTGAAGTGGCCATGGTGAAACCTCCGCCAGTTTAGCATGCACCCTGCCCGCTCGGGACGCCGCCGCGTCGAGTTGCGGAGTTTCGCGCGGCTTTGGCGCGAAACTCCGGCGCTTTCGAGACTAGGTAACACCACCCAAGTAGATGACTTGGCCCGTAATGTTGTCGCTGCCCGGGCTGATGAAGAAGTCACACACGTTGGCGCAGTCGAAGTTCGTGCCCAGCCGCTTGATCGCGAGGTTGTTCACCACCGCGTCGATCTTGTCTTGGGGCACGCCCTTGATCATATCCGTCATGATCGGCGTCGCGCCGAACGAGTTGCAAGTGATGCCCCATTGGCCGAGCTCGAACGCCAAAATGCGCGTGAACGTGACGACGGCGCTCTTGGAGGCGGCGTAGATCGCCTCGCCGGCAAGGGCGATCGGCGCGACGATCGTGGTGAAGTTGACGATGCGCCCGTACTTGCGGCGAATCATCACTTTGGCCGCGTCACGACAGACGAGCATGGTGCCGGTCACGTTGACGGACAGCATGCGATCGGCGGACTTTGCGGGCGTGAGCAAGATGTGATTCATGCTCGCGATGGCCGCGTTGTTCAGCACGACATCGATGCGACCGTAGCGCTTGGTGATGTCGGCGATCATCAAGCGCACCGCGCGCTCGTCGGCGACGTCGACCTCGTGGTGGTTGTAATTGGCGTCTTTCAGGTCGCTGCCGCCGCGGCTGCAGCCTTCGACCAAGTAACCCTTCTGCAAGTAGTACTCGCACAGGTAGCGGCCAATGCCTTTGCGGCTGCCGGTCACGAGCATGACCGGCTTTTCACTCACGATGCGCTCGCTCACGCCGCGCTCACTTCCGCGACCATGGCCACGAGGTGATCGGTGAGCACTCCTACCGTGCGAAACGGGCTGTTGCGCTGCGACATGGCTTTGTCGTTGGCGAGCGTGACCGACGCGCCGTGTTCACCCTCGACCCGCTGCTCGACCTCGACGATCAGCGAGACGACGCCGAGCGAGTCGAGCACCGCGTCTTTGCCCACCAGCACGGTCTCCTCGGTGAGAGTGGCCGGGGCGTCGAGCCCGGTCTGGGCGAAGACCTCTTGAATACTTGCGTAGACGATGTTGAGGGCGGCTGTACGTTCGATCATTGGGCTTTCAAACTCCGACGCTTTTGACCACGCAAAGAGCGCTATCAGGAACGAAACACAAGATCATAGCTGTACTCCGGAACGCCAGATGCGTCTAGACTCCCCCCGCCGGGATCCGACACGGAATGACTAGAAAAGAGGCGCTACGGCTCGAGTACTTGGACGGCCTACGGGCAGTCGCGGCGCTCTATGTAGTTCTTTTCCACGCGGGGCTCGGGTTTCTCGACGAGAATCGACCGCTTCACGGATTTGCGCGCAATCTGCAACGACTTCTTAGCTTCGGGCACGACGCGGTGGCGGTGTTCATCGTGCTTTCGGGCTATTGCTTGATGCTGCCGGTGGCACGCGCGGAAGGGCAGCTCGTGCGCGGTGTGCCGAACTACATTGGACGCCGCGCGTGGCGCATTCTCCCACCCTACTTTGCCGCATTGCTCGGGTCGCTGCTCTTGATCGCGCTCGTGCCGATCTTGGAAACACCTACGAAAACCATTTGGGCCGATAGCTTTCCGGCATTCGAGTTCGGGCCCGTCGTCAGCCATTTGTTATTGGTACACAACCTGTTTCCCACCTATGCGCAGACCATCAATGGTCCGCTGTGGAGCGTGGCGACGGAGTGGCAGATCTACTTCTTCTTCCCGTTCGTGCTGCTGCCCATCTGGCGACGCTTTGGCGCGGGCGCGACGGTGCTCGTGGCCTTCGCGGTCGGCAGCGCGTTGACTCGGGTCGCGCCGTCGGCCGCCAACACGGCTGCCTCATGGTACCTCGGTCTGTTCGGGCTGGGCATGTGTGCAGCGGGCATCGGCTTCGCGTCGCGAACTGCGGAAGTTTGGTTGCGGGCGCGAGTGCCGTGGCACTTCGTGTGCCTGGGGTTGCTCGCCGCGGTCGCTTGCGGCGTCACGCTGCTGATCAAGTTCTGGTTTCGGTTCATGCCTTACAGCGATGCGCTGGTCGGCGCGACGACTGCGAGCGCACTGCTGTACCTGACCCCGCACGCCCTGCGCCCGTCCGAGCAGCGCCGACCGCTCGTGCTCCGGCTTTTGGAGTCGGAACCACTGGTGGCGCTGGGGCGGTTCTCTTACAGCCTGTACCTGACCCACTTGCCGATCGTGGCACTGTGCTACTTCGGCCTGCGCCGGTTGGGCCTGTCGCCCAACCTGGAGATGCTCGCCCTGACCCTGCTCAGTTTGCCCCTGTCGCTGCTTTTTTCGTACGCTTTCTACCTGGTTTTCGAGCGCCGCTTCGTGGGCGCGCCGCCGGCCTTTTTTCGTTTGCGCCGAAGCTGAGGCGGACGCCCTCGGTCATGCCCTCGGTCATGCCCTCGGTCGTGCCCCCCGGGCCCCCGACTATGCTAAGACCCCGCCCGTGTTCGAAGCGCTGACCAAAGGCTTTCGTGAAGCTCAAAACCGCCTCGCCGGTCTCACCGAGCTAAACCCCAAAAATGTCCAAGCCGCACTAAAAGAGGTGCGGCTTTCGCTGCTCGAAGCCGACGTCGAGCTGGGCGTCGTCAAGCGCTTCTTGGCGACGGTCGAGGAGAAGGCGCTCGGGCAAACCGTGCAGACGCGGGTGCGTCACGCCGGCGAGACGCACAAGGTGTCGGCGGGCGACCAGTTCGTGCGCATCTGCCACGACGAGCTCGTGGCCATGATGGACCACGAGGGCGAACCAGTCGTGTTCGCCGATTCCGGGCCGACCGGCGTGATGATGGTCGGCTTGCAGGGCTCCGGCAAGACCACCACCACCGCCAAGCTCGCGCGCTGGTTGGAGAAGCAGGGCAAATCACCGCTCTTGGTCGCCGCCGATATGCAGCGACCCGCGGCCGTCGAGCAGCTGAAGGTGCTCGGAGCCTCGCTGTCGATCCCGGTGTTCAACATCGAGGGCGGCACGCCGCTCGAGATCTGCACCGCCGCTCGCGAAGAAGCGAAAAAGCAGCAGAAGGACGTCATCATCTACGACACCGCCGGTCGCCTCGCGATCGACGAAGCGTTGATGGAAGAGCTGAAGTCGATCAAAGCGGCCGTGCTACCGCAAAATATCTTCCTCGTGATCGACGCGATGATCGGCCAAGACTCCGTGAAGACGGCGCGCGGCTTCAACGATCGGCTCGACGTCACGGGCGTGATCCTGACCAAGCTCGATGGTGACGCGCGCGGTGGCGCGGCGTTGTCGGTCAAAGAGGTCACGGGCGCGCCGCTGATTTTCGTTGGTATGGGCGAGACCACCGACAAGCTGGAGCCGTTCCGCGCCGAGGGCATGGCCAGCCGCGTGCTCGGCATGGGCGACGTCGTCGGCCTGATGCAAGACTTCGAAGAAGTCGTCGATCAGAAAAAGGCCGAAGCCGACGCCGCCCGCATGATGCAGGGCCAGTTCACACTCGACGACTTCCTGAACCAGGTGCGCACCATCCAAAAGATGGGTTCGCTCAAAGACCTGATGGAAAAGATCCCGGGCCTCGGTGGCATGATGCCCCCCGGCGCGGCCGCGAACTTGGACGACAGCGAGCTTGGCCGCATCGAGGCCATGATCCAGTCCATGACCCGCGCCGAGCGTGAAGATCCGAACGTGCTCGTTCGCGAGCCGTCGCGCGTCACGCGCATCGCCAAAGGTTCCGCTCAGCCGCCCGAGGGCGTCAGCGAGCTCGTGCAACGCTTCTTGTTCATGCGCCAGATGATGGGCGGCATGGGCGGCGGTGATCCGGGCGGCCTGCTCAGCAAGATCCCCGGAATGGGTGGGCTGAATATGGCGCGCAACATGCGGCGCGCCATGAAGAGCGGCAAAATGCAGGACATGATGCAAAATATGGGCGGTATGGGCGGCATGCCTGGCCTGGGCGGTATGCCGGGCTTCCCCGGCATGCCCGGCATGGGCTTCCCCGGCATGCCCGGTCTGGGCGACGCGGGCGGTCCGAAGATGCGCGTGCTCTCCAAGGGCGAGAAAAATCAGAAGAAGAATCAGCGCAAACGCGAACGCGACGCGCGCAAGAAGAGCAAGGGTAAGAAGTAGTGAGCGCCATGCGTTGGTCGGCAGTGCTGTTCTTGGGCATCCTCGCCTCCTCTTGTGTCAAACCCGCGCCGAGCGGCGAAAAGCACGACTCGAAAGCGGCGGCCGAAAAGCTGAAGCAGTTCGTGCTGGATGCACCGCCGGCGGATGTCGGCGACCCCGTGAATGCGAACTTCAGCGACAAGGTGACGCTGCTCGGCGTGCGGATCGACCCCAAGACCGGGCTCAAACCCGGCTCGAAAGTGCAGTTCACGTTCTATTGGAGCGTGAAGGAAAAGCTCGACAAGGGGCAGAAGCTGTTCACGCACATCGTGGATGCTTCGGGCGAGCGCGTCCTCAACATCGACAACGTGGGCCCGCTGCGTGAAATGCACGACGGCTCACAGGCCCTACCCCCGAGCGATTGGGAACCCGGCAAAGTCTACGTCGACGAGCAAATCTTCACGGTGCCCGCCAAGCTGCGCACCGAAAAGATTCAGATCTTGACCGGTATTTTCGGCAAGCGCGGCCGGCTCGACATCACCGCCGGTCCGCACGACACGAGCCGCCGCGCGATCGCGGCCACGCTCACGGTCAGTGGCCTGCAAGCCGCTCCCAAGAACGTGCGCATCCCCGTGCTGCACGTCGAAAAGCTGGAGCCCACGGCCACGATCAAGCTCGACGGCAAGCTCGACGAACCCGCGTGGAAGACCGCCGCGAGCACCGGCCCACTCGTGGACGTGCGCAGCGGTGACGTGAATCAAGCGCTCCCGGTGAATGGCGAAGCCAAGGTACTGTGGAGCGACGCGGGCCTATACGTCGGCTTCATCGTCAGCCAGAAGGACGTGATCGGCGGCTTCAAGAAGGGCGACCAAGACCCGCACTTGTGGACCAAAGACACGGTCGAAATCATGGTCGACCCGGACGGCGACGGCGACAACAAGGACTACTACGAGATCCAGGTAAACCCGCAGAACCTGGTGTTCGACTCGCAGTTCGATGCGTACAACGAGCCCAAGGTCGAGCCGGATGGCCCCTTCGGTCACCAAGAGTGGTCGGCGAACTTGAAGAGCGCGGTGAGCGTGGACGGCACGCTCGACAAGAGCACGGACGAAGATCGCGGTTACACGGTCGAGCTGCTCGTGCCCTGGAAGTCGTTCGCAAAAGCCGCCAAATTGCCGCCCGAACCGGGCTCGTCGTGGCGAGTCAACTTCTACGCCATGAAGAACAACGGCGGCGTCGCCTGGTCGCCGACCCTGGGCCAAGGCAACTTCCACAAAGCCTCACGCTTCGGCCGCATCGTCTGGTCGAAGAAGGGTGAAGGCGCGCCGGCCGCGAGCGCAGCGCCGGCCACGAGCGCAGCACCGACCACGAGTGCCGCCCCCGCCGCGAGCGCGACACCCGCCGCGGGCGGAGCGCCGATACCCAAAGGCGTCCCCGCGCCGCGCCCGAAAGTCCCCGCGCCACCCGCGCCGTGAGCTGACTGCGAGATGGGGCGCTCCCAATCCCGCGTCGCACCTCGCAGCGCGCCCTGTTCTCGACGCAACCGGTTCACCAACGACGGCGATATGCGATCAACGCAGCCCTGAGCGCACCCTGCACGGCCCCTGATTTGGCCGCCAAGATCGCCAAGGTTACCAAGTTAGCCAGAAGAGGGAGGGATTGGGGTTCGCGCGCAGCGGCGTTCACGTCGGAGTAACGAACGCTTCGCGACGCATCGCGATCGCAGATTCGACTCCCTGTCGTTCGGTGCCACCCAAGCGCGCTTTGCACTGAGTGCCACCCCCTACGCGCGGTCTGCACCGAGTGCCACCCATGTTCCCGGTCTGCACCAAGTGCCACCATGTCCCCGGCCTAGTTCGTCACCGATTTACCCGGTGTCCCCCGCCCAAAGTCTGTCGCGTCTTGAACGACGCCGATCACGTCGTTCAACGCGAA
>Ga0247757_10000007_pt1 | contig 144117 bp, 142 predicted proteins | sample UWRJL126311R4_FD_180929 | JGI IMG/M metagenome (GOLD analysis project Ga0247757, IMG submission 180929) | Plant litter microbial communities from Arlington Agricultural Research Station in Wisconsin, United States - UWRJ-L126-311R-4 | ecosystem: Environmental > Terrestrial > Plant litter >...
TTCAATGCGCGACCACCCAGAGAAGTCCGTACATTTTGCCTTATATTTTATCCGAGGCTTGTCCCTTTGATGTATGAAAAATCCATTAAATCCTCCTATAACCCTAGACACCTAGTTACTCTATATACTTAGCACCCCCTCTCCCATACTACAATTAGAATTCTTCCCAAGCCTTTGACATGAAACTCCCTTTTCGATGTCGACGAGTCTGAATTACTGTACGCGGAATCGCAGGGTCTTACATTACGAGCCATTTCCCCATCAAAAGCCGATAGCTAACTCACCTCTTTCCAGGCCACTAAATCTACGGTATTTGGTTCTTTCCACCCTTGAATACGTCCCTCAGATCATCTCTTTGGGGATCGGTCAGCTCTGCTCTTCATAACTCGAGGAAGAATCTACGTTTTTTTCTAAGTGGTTTCAAGACGAGACGCATGATGGGAAAAGGAAAATGGTTATACCTTAATATAGGAATGTAAAGTATAAAATCTTTCCATTGTAGTGAATCTAGTAGTTCCTAACAGGCAATCTGTTGGTCGTAAGCTGTTTGACAATGTTTTTCGTGATGGCCCAACCGCATTCACTACACTGTAAAATGTTCACAGTCAAAGGTATAGATAACCAAGGTAAGCAATTCAACTCGGGCAGCAATGACTTCGTGAGTATCATCAACACAATGAAAATATGCTCAATTTCAAAATTTCAATTCCGGAAACCATGAGCACATGGTAGTAGCTGGGAAAATCCGAAAGTCATCGATAGCTCCCCACTAGCTGGACACCAATATGCTATTCGTCATGCCAATGAGCTGGTAAAAATACTCTGTTCATCCACCCATCTTCCCATTCGCTGTGAACCCCACGACTTATTATCCGGCCATGTACTATGAAATCTGAAATCCGCATTCAATCTAAATATAGTAATGCACGGGGGTGAAGTTTAAACTCACCGCCTCTATCTGAGAGAGCACAAGTCGCAAACAAGGGCTGTTATTTCATTTTATTTCCACCACTATCCTATCTGCATATATATGTCTTTGAGGTAGGTGAACCCACTGACCTCTGTCCTCGTGCGTAGACTTAGAACGCTACCGATACCTGGATCCCCATTGGAGCACGGGAATCTTGTTCTGCTCGCATTCGATGGCTTCTGGAGACCCGAAAAAAGAACGACGCTATTAACGTCGCTTTCGGGCCATTCGAGAAAAGCACATAAAACGGCGGGTGTTCCTTGCTTGCATAACCTTCATAACACTCATAGTCAATAGTGAGCTTCGTAGTAGCGCCGCACTAAGCGGACGTATGCGCTTCAAACTACACCTTGGCGGGTAGCATGTGCATAAGAGCTCCCTTTGGGAAAGAGAGAAGGAGAATGGGACGGATTTGAGAAAATAAAGAAAAAGGGCTGTCTCGCCGTGTGACTAGTAACAGGCACGAATCAGGCCAAAGGCGAGCGTCGAGGCACCTGCCCGGAGCTTGACCACTGGCGGAGAACCTTCACAGTTATACTGGATCTTCTGGCCGTCTAGGGAATAAGAGGAAGCGTTGTGCCGGTGCTTGGGCGGGCCAGTTGGGACAGTACGGTTATGGCTCTTTTTTTTTCTTTCCTTTTTTCTTTTTTTCACTCCACATACTGAGAAAGGTCGTGGTTGGTGAACATAATCTACACTTGGCTAACGGGGTAAAATTCTGTTTCACCATGAAGTGATACAGACAGTAAGGCACCTACCACGTTGTGGGACGCCACTAGTTCATGCCCGAATTTCAGCCTTGTGTCAAAACACTGACCAAGGCCAGAACAGCTGTACCGAACCCCGTACATAAATCAAATCGCGGCTCGCTCGCGATTTGAAACATGCGGGGTCCCTGCAAGAGTAGTAGAGGGCAACTGTGAAGGTGGTTTATAGCCTCGGTAGCTTTAACTATGCAGCCCAGTCGGTGCCGTGGCACTGCCACCCACACATGTTGTTTGCAGATTAGGCGGCATCCGATCATTCTCGAAGGGGGCCGCTCGTCTCCACGGAACCGATTTGGGTGGCGCAGCAAGGAGCAGTTGCTGGTTCGTGGAAGATGGCTCGCGGCGGAGCAGGCGGGCAAGAAGAAGAAAATAAAACCAAGCCAACACGACCAAGCAAGGCCGGGGTTGAAGACGTGCAACTTAGCATGTGTGGTGTTGTTAAGCCGATAGAGGAAGGCGCAGTTGCAGGCCGCTCATCGGGGAATGTCGCGATACTCGCTCCAGCAAGGCTAACAACATCGACCAAGATCAACTCACGGCTCTTATTTCACATGCAAGCTCAACGAGTTGGCAGCTCCCTAAATAAGATGATCACCAGTAGACGCCAAGTGCGAGTCCATGGATACGTTCCGATCCCATCGGAGGTAGAACAGTCGTCTCCAACGCGCAGCCCTGGTACAGGCGGGTAAACGGAAAACTCTATTTCGACTGCTACTCTTCATGCACAACATGTCCTAAGGTGATGATGCCTGTTGTCAATATTGCGGCCTGACGCATATTAGCTTCACTATGCATCATATTGTGTGGATCGACGCAAGGGTAGGCGAATAGGCGTCGGCCAGCACACTACCGGAGGATTAACCGCAACGGTCAGACGAAGGCTGGAGGTTGGTGCACAGGTACACAGGTGCGCGGGTGCGCAGGTGCGACACCTCGGCACCAGCGTCGACAAGTATTGGTCCATGTGACGGTCAATCGAAAGACCGGCCTTAGCAATTAATGTTGCAGAGGTAACGTGGGGGATACGCCGGGGCCAGAACTGGCGAGAATAAACAAGAATGTGCAAACGAAAAAAGAAAGCATGGCAATATGCACAGAGGAAACAGTCTGAGACGGTGCATGGACAGCAGTTGTTTCGTCATCCATGCGACGCCCACGTGCCAATGTATCATATTTGTTCATGTTCCTCGGAAGGTCGTACACAACGGCGAGCCGCCAGCCTGGTCATTACCTAAACGCCGCCCAATGCAGTCATATTATATAGACCCTGGTTGTAGTATGCAAGGGATCTTGTACAGACGAGTAATAGATAGCGAGCCCCTTATTCACAAGTGGATAGCATCTTCCTGAGCACGCCCATAAGCGTCCCGTTCTCTAACGCGGCTGCCACTCTCTCCTTGTCGCCCAATTGCTTGTTGACGGCCTCGTCGGTGCTGTGAGTGCCCTTCTTGATGCGGACGTCGATTCGGAAGCGTGGCGGCAGGGCTTGCTCCAGACGAACACGGACACCCAAACCAATGACAGTAGCGAGCGAGCAGTGGGTGATGGTCGGGGTAATCTCTACGACAACTGTGCTTATGGATGAATAGGGAGACGTTGGCGGCAGGATGTGGATGTCGGGCAGATTCACGACGGCTAGAGAGCCGAGTGAGAGGGGATGCTCGGGATCGGATATAGACGAGATGAGATCTGTGGTGGCAGTTGGTCAGCCAGGCATGTGGGAGGCCAGATGGCAACTGACCATAGACTTCCTGTTCGTCAATGTGCTCGACCGTGTCATCATCCGAGTCGCTCGACGACAGGGGCTGCTCGAATGGGTCGTTAAGGTAGTTATAGGGCGGTATCAGGTCATCGAACAGACCAGAGCCGCCGTCCTCTCGCCGCTTGGTGGGCGATTCCCTGCGGCGGGAGGGCAGGTCGGACGGGTTGAGGATGGTGGGATTGGCGTTCTGCTTGTCGAGATCCATGACGTCGATAGATGGTCTGGGCTATGCGACTAGGTGCAGCGGGAGACGGGCAGGCAGGAATGTATGCGGAGTGAGTGTGCGGGCAGCTGCAGACGGTCGTCTTGGAAGCTATTCGTTGTCGTGAATTTTCCCCTCCACAGAACGCCAAGAGCCCACCCCACCCATGATCACATTACCACCGCCGCCATAATTCGGTTCAGTCCAGCCCAGCCTAGCCATGCCCTTCCACGTTGTTGCATCCACCCACCCACCCACCATCCATCCATCCATCCATCCGTCCACCATACGCCCTTGGACAGTCCCACCCACCGCCTTGAAGGCTGCCCTATGATTAGCATGCGCGCATTATTGCGCGGCACCCGTGACGCTTCTGGAAGCTCGCTGACAAAGCCCCGGCATCCATGGCAGCTGTCCCCGGCGGCCAGCCGACGACAAAATCCGTTAGCAAAGCGTTATCAACCGCAATCGTCGGCTAGGCCGCAAAGGGTATGTTGGATGCGCGGGAGTTTGTGGGGTTGCGCTTTCGGACAAAAGGTCGACGGCATGGGGGCGTGGCTGACTGCGGGTCATCTATCGAACGACTTGCCCGCCAAGTACCTCGCACACTCACGGCGAGCCACAGCCACTACTGCGACTGGCGAGAAAACTCAGATCCGTGAGAAAACTGGCTCGCTCTGCAGATGACAGCGGCTGACGCGGGAGCTGACGTGACGTGCGGCCGCGAAACGTGCAGGATCAGTGGTACCTCGTGTGGCTCCAGACGCGCCTACGGGATGTTGCATGCACGCTGCAACGGCACGTCGATGCCGGCAACTAGAGCGTTGCCAAGCGGACGACCTTGGAGGCCGATTCTTCTCTGCAGCTGGTGGAGGGCACCGTGGCGGCTGGTCATGGAATGTTCGCAGAGGGCTCGAAGGCAGACTTGCTGAATGAGATCCGTGCTGATCATCATCCAGCCTGCCCCTGCTCAGGCACCGGCGTCACCGAAGCGGCAAAGCCACCCTAGCAGGCTTGTATGGAACCGGGGATTTGGGATTTGATCAGCTTGGCTAGCCACAGGCACAGGTTCCCGGAGCCGTGACTTCTTCCTTCCGCTGAGCATGTCCGATCAGGCTTCGCATGCATATACCATATGCGTGTTTATATGAGAGTGTGCGAGTGGCCCCTGCGTGAGGGTGGGCAGAGACAATAGATTGACGTTGGCAGCGTTCCACCTCGTTGCCATGTGCCACCCGATGCCACACCAGGAGTTCCTTGTTTCATGGTCGCGACCAGCGCCCTTGGCCATGGCGAGGCGCTGTGAAGAGGGCCTATGGAAGCTCTGCATCAGGGGCAAGAACGATGGCATTCGCGAGCAAATAGGCCGGAATCGACCCGGATCGGTTCGACGACAGAGAGATTTTTTTCTGGCCACATGCGCAAAGGCGTTGTGGGGTGGGCAGGCAAATGACGCTCGTATGGTGTTCATGCGGACAGTCCAACGAGCAGCTCAGGAGGAGCGCCACGCAGGCTGGAGAAGCGCAACACGCCACTGGCAGTGTAGCAGAGGCTGCAGAGGACATCGAATCCACACGCGTGGAGACGAAGCCGACGAGAGGGCCATGTCTGGGCCGTGTGACTAAAGGCTAAAGAGAGGAGGTGGGCTGGTGAACAGAGGCGTGTGTCTCGGTAGCATCTCGGACGACTCAGATCTCCTATGCCAGGGGTGGCATTAAGGGTCGTCAGTGTGGCTCTGCAATCCCCAAGGGGCAGTACGGTCGCTCGAGGGAGCAGGCAGGTTGCGAGGCTGCAGAAAGGGGTGTGGCGGCGCGAGGGGCAGATTGACGCAGGAGTCGCAGCGGTATGAGGGAGAAGCAGGCCGGGGGTGCAGCCGTGGGGCATGACGAGCCTGAACGAGGTCGCGTGTGGCAGAGGGCGACCAGGCCTTGTAGCTTCGTGCCGGCACGCAACCAGATGAGGGCAGCGACTCGCTGCGTTTGACGTTGCGGACGCACTGACCGGGCGACCGACTGCCTGCCTGATTATTGCCTGCGTTGCTGGGTACTGAGGGTTCGTCGCTCGGCCGTAGTACGCGGTGCGAGCGGGCGGGCGAGCGAGCGACAGACGGCGACCAGGCAGCGGGTCAGCGCGCCCTCGCCCTCGCCCCCAGCGGCGATGGGCAGACGCAGACGCAGGCGCAGGCGCAGACGGTCGAGCGAGCGAGAGTGTGTGTGTGCATGTACGTGTGTACACCAGCCCAGCGGCCTAGCAGCCGTGCAGGGGCGGCTGGATGGCGACTGGACAGCGGCTGGATCGTGACTTGGACTACAACACGACTATTGTATTGTACAGCCGCTACTGACTGCTGCTGGACGGGCGCTGGCAATGCTGGCAGCGAAATCGACACCGGGACCAGGACTCGTCTTCCAGCCCCCTGCTCCCTGCTCCTGCTCCCTGCTCCTCTGCTCGTCACCCCCACAGTCTCAACGGCAGTTCCCTTCGCGCACCGCCCGCCTCTGCTGCAACACACCCTCAGCACGCGTGCGCTTGGCAGGCCCGGCAGGAATCTCGTCCCCTTTGCAGAGCTTGCGCAGGCCGCTCGCGCCACCATCTGCACGCGGGAGCCACGCTGCGAGCCTGCGTTCTCGAAACCCCGGCACGCCATACGTCGCGTCGACTAGCTTCTATGCGTCGTGATCTACCCTGACTACCTTTTACCATCAATCTTACATGCTATCACCCGGCGCTGCGGAGATTTCTAGGCCGCCCCATCCACCAGCACCCAGAATAAAGAACTATCCACCCACCCCTCCGCGCGCGCCTTTGCAGCGCATGCATACATACACACATACACACTTGCACGCGCGGTGCACTTTCTTTTCTTCCGCCTGCCCTCCCCTCCCTCCCCGCCCCGGCCCCAGGCCCAGGAGACGTACAGGAGACGATTGGCTGCCCGCCAGACCAACCAAACCTCCCCAACTGGGCAGGCGCGCCTGACGACCCCGCTGGGCCTCTCTCGGGCGTCTGGTCTCCAAGACCACGACACGCACGATCGCTTGACCAACACCTCCACTGGACACCTCCTCACCTGCTCCACGACACCATACCCGCTCTGCTCTGCCCTGCACCGCCCTGCTCGCTCCGCTCATGCCCGGAGAAACCGGCGGGCGGCCGTTGCTGCCCCAGACTGCCCAGATGCAAAGCTTCACCTTTGCGCCGCCCACGCTGGCCCCGCGCGAGAACCAGCGCAGTGAGTGTGCCCGATCTCTGCCTGTGCTGTGCTGTGCTGTGCTGTGCTGTGCTGCGAGACTGACGCCCTGCAGACTATGTCTTTGTGGATGAGCACAATAGGCACAAGCGCCTCAAAGGTGCGCCCTCGACCACCATCTCTGTTGTGGGGAACGACCCCGTGAGCCGAGCTAACGCACCCAGTCATGAGAGCCTGCGAGGGCTGCCGCAGGCGCAAGATCAAGTGCGACGCCGCCACGACGAATGCATGGCCCTGCGCCGCCTGCATTCGCCTGAAGCTCAACTGCGTGCCGCCCACCGTCAGCTATGACAAAGACTACAACGCCAACACGCAGACCTTTGAACTCGAGACCAAGCCCCTGGAGTATGCCACCGCCCCGAATCCTCAGCATGATTACCAGCGCCCGTCTGTGATGCCTGCGCCTCACAGCCTCCCCCAGCACATGTCCAACTCCGTGCCCGCAACCTATGCCGACGGAATGCGCATCTATCAGACGGCCCCTTATGGAGAGCAGCAGTCCCAGGAGCACCTCCAGTACGCCCCCATGCCGCAGTCGCAGGTTGTCCAGCAAAATATGGCCTATGCCTCGCAGATGTACTCGGATGCGCCTCCGCCCGCCCCAGCCATGACCATGACGCCCCCTGAGACCGATTCCCAGTGGAAGCAAGATTCCACCTCGAACCTCGCCGATGCTCTAGGGGAACTCAAAATCGACCACACGGCCATTGGTGAGAACTTTGCTCTGCTTGGGCCTGTGTTTTCTTACTAACCCTTCCAGCCCCTTATATTACGAATCAAAGAAAAACGCTGGCTGAGACCCCGGCACTCGAGGACTATGAGGTCCAACTGCCGCCGCTGACTAGCATAGACAACACCGTACGCATTCCGCAAGAGATGATGCCCCTGGAAGACCAGGCCATGCAGTACTTTGAATACTACTTTGCCAACATCCATCCTTACTTTCCCGTCATCAACAAATCCTACTTCTACCAACAGTGGCAGGGTGCAAGGGACTCGATATCACCGCTTATGCTGGAAGCCATTTTCGCCTGTGCGTCTTTGATCTTGGGTGAAGACACCGAAGGCCACAGATGGCTGGCCCTTGCTGCAAGTCAGTGTCCCTCTTCACGGACGTGTGCTTTGTAACTCACACTTTTACCAGAACACGAAGAGAGTTTCAAGGACGTGCCAAGGCTGAGCACGATGCAGGCTATGCTTCTTTTGCTCAAGGCGCGCGAATTCTCGCCAAAACGAGGTTATTTCTGGCGTTCGTGGATGACAGTCGTGAATCTCGTTGCCATGGGAAAGGGCCTCGAATTGGACGAGCACCATGAGAATCACCAGATGGGCAAGTCGTGTGGCTCCAGCGTCCATGAATGCATTACCAAAACCCGAGTGTGGCACATGCTGTTTACGCTGGAGATCATGATCGGCGGCCCGCAAGGTAAGCACCGTAGCGTGAGCCCGGTAGGTTGATGCTAAAACACAGCAGGTCGGCGCACCGACTTCCAAGTCGAACTCGATTCGGTAGACTTTGATATGCCGCGGCCAATGCCCGGTCTAGATGCCTTTGAGCTCCAGATTTCTCGCCAGTTCACCCAATACATTCGAGTCGTGAAGAACGTCCATTACACAACCACCATGCACGGAAAGTTGAGGAAGAAGACCCCTGATTGGGCTTTGGATCCTAGTTTCGTCAGCCATAATGCTGACTTTGCAGTATGGTTGCGAGAACTACCGGAAGAGATGCAGATTGTCTATCCCCCAGATGGCTCGAGCCCATGGATTCCATCTCATTTCATTGCCCACATGCATTGCTACCACTACTTGGGGGTGATCATGCACCTACGGCCACAGTTGCACGCTATTTCAGATTCGTATGACGGAATCTGGAAGCAGCACATGTTGACATGCTACACTGCGGCCAAAAACATGTGTAGACTCCAGGAAGCCATTCTAAAGCTGTATGGACTTCCTGGGCTTCTGTGCATGATAAGGGGCATCAGTTTCACAGTCTATTCCGTCCTCACATGTACCATGCTCCACCTTGTAAGTGAAATCAATGATCCAAGTACCCGAGCTCATCTGATGCCTTTTAGGTTGCCATTACCTGTCCTGACCCCGATTTGAATAACGACGCTAGGGAGTTCTTCGTCCGCCATATGCGCATCTTGGAGACCTGCACGCCGTCTTGGCCAATGCCGGAAATGCAACAACAAGTAAACAACCTTCGCCAGGCTTTCTCGGCTGATGTGACGAAGCCTTTTGAGCTGAAACCAACCTTTCCGTTTGGGAGTCCCCAAGTGCCTCCGCAGTCCAGCCCTTCGAGTAATCCAGGCACGTTCCGGTCCCGTCTTCCAAGCCAGCAGTCTCCACTGGAACAACCAGGTCAGGTCAAATACCATGCCCACCCCATTACTCCACCAATTTCGGCGTCCGACCACGACACCACGGCTGACTCTCCCGTAGCTCAGTCTCTGGTCATGATGGCATCTGGTCAGCGCGCACCACAATCTGCCACGGGATTGCAAATGCAAGAACCCGTGCAGTGGAATCCTCAGCGAATTTTTGAGTGCGTTTTTGTTCTTCTGCCCTATTGTTTTTTACACACTTGGCTAACGCGTCACAGTCAATGGAATGTTGCTTTCGGTACGCCTCCCTCAAGCACCGCCTCGCAATCTTCACCACCGCTAAGACGGCCGCCCACAGGCAACGCCTATGAGCTGCGCACACCACAGGAAACCAACCAGCCGAATTATCCGATGCCCAACGTATCCCCTCAGCCGAATAGTCTTCCAGGCGCCCAGTCGCAACTTCCGACGTCCAGCTATGCAACCCCGGGTGCTACCTATGTGACTCCTACAATGTGGCAAGAAGTGGTTGCCAGTTCATTTCCAGGGGACGGGTTGAAACGTCGATGGGACCATGGAGCTGCGCCTATGGTTGATCAATCCATGTACAAACGGACACGGTGATCCAGCTTCTAGCGCCATGCCTCCTGGCAATTGTTGCAAGGCATGGTCGTTTTATTGATGGTCTCTCCAGGGCTCTCACGCATGAGGAGCAGCAGAGTGGTGGTGTAGGCGTGCGTTCGCACGTTCTAGACCAATCCCAAGTGCCGAGCCAAGTTTGGTTACGATCGACTTGGTTAGGCAGACTTGTCGATTCCTCCAATCGAGAGTGAACGGCGTTCGAGGGTAATTAAAATCGGGCACAGGGTTTCGCAGAGCTGTGCTGGCCACTCTCAGCCCCCCTCCGTCTAATCAACAGCTCCGCTTTGTGCTTTTTATGGCTTTTATTTTTTTGCACGAACGATTTCAGCAAATAACTTTGTTTTACTCGGATCGTATATACCCCAGTCAAGCCATTACGAAGGAAAAGCGCTTCCGCCACGCCTACAGTTATAGGCCGGTACTATATTGTTGTATAATATTATCATCGTTACGTGCGATTATCTATGGTCGCGAGAAAAGAAGTCAGCAAGACTTACTTAAGCGCAGATGGACGCCAATGACATTCTGCTGGAAAGCAGTCACCCGTCTATCTCTATCTACCTTCCCCTTTGATCGTTCAGCCCTGTAAGATAGCGACCAGGCTTCAAGGGAGTCTGCGCGGCACCCTCCATCGGCCTGCAGCACATCCACCCTTACGCGCTCCAGAATATGCACAACACTGTCATAGGCTTGTTGACGAAGCGGACGAGAATATTCCGACGTTATCCCGTGCACAACAACGATGCTGGTCGGCGGTCTAAGCGTGAAGATCAATACGCCGCTTTAATATGGAGCAATTGCACGCGATCACAGAGCCTCTGCGTTGTGGTGTTCCTGCCAATAGTCCGTCTTACTTTAGGCAAATGTACTGCAGCGGATGCGCAGCGCCATCTCTCCTGAGTTGTCCGCGTTCCCATCTTGAATAAGCGAATGACTTTCAGTACAGCTATTCACGAGTTAGATGCACCAACAAGCTGCAACACCACAAGCGGCGTTGTGTTCGGTCCCAGCTATGCGCGCTACCGTACAGGGCGTCAACCTGCAAGATGATGTAGGTAGGTAAGTAGGTAGACATGTACATCAGTACAGTAGACATGCACACGGTACGCGGCAGCTTTATCCTAAACACTCTCAAACCAGGGGGTTGTGGGGGAAAGGCCATTCACTAGCTCCGATGCTGCCGATGCTCATTGGACGGCAGGTTGGATTGGGGAGTTTGAAGGGTTGGGAAAAGCGTACGTAAAAGACTTGTACAGAATGGATTACGAAGCCATTACGAAGAAAAGCAGAGGCGCGAGGCGAGGCAGGTTTTGATTCGCAAGTAATTTAAAGTAAGTACCTGCAGAGGACCCGGCACCATCACGTCGACCAAACACGAAGGATTTCTGTAAGGCTACCCGGCAATCGGGCAAGTTTAACGAGGGCAGTTCTTGTCCCGAGGCGCAAGACGCCGAGCCTTCTGACATGTGAAGTTTTCTGGGCAGACCATGCTTGCGGTAAGGCGCAAGGCACTCAGCGGTCCCCGTCCCTCAAGGATGCGGGGAGTGAAGGGCGTGGTGTCTCGAGGGGACTGTGCGTGGCGAGAGGGCAAGGGTAGGTCTGCGGGCTTTTTGGTGCGTTGTCGCCTCGTTGCTTTTGCTCGGCCTTGGTCTCGTGGTTCGAGAGAGGCGCTATTGCTTTTCCCATCCGTCTGCTTGGGATGGCGGTGCCCCCCCCGCATGGTGGTCAGCATATTGGATTCTAGAAGACAGCTTCACGAAGGGTTATCAGATACGAGGTGCTGATTTATCTAGGGAGCAGCCGGGAGCGTGCTGTCGGTCGCACCATGATCAGAAAAGTGCCTTGCACTCCACCCGGCTCTTGCAACAACGAGTCGCGGCAACCTGTCCCTCACGCTTACCTGATCGGCGAATTCACCACGCCGACAGGGCTTCGATTCGGGCGTTTAAAATCGCGGGTCCGGGCCGTGCAGTTCACGGACTCCATACAGGTCCAATACGCTGCATTATTGCCAACCGGCATCGAGTGGGCTTGACTGGTTGGAACCCCCGCCAGGCCATGGCCTCCATAGAGCCGTGCTGTATGTCAGCGACAGCACCCAGAGCCCAGAGTGGGACGCAGGGCAACAGCAAGCAAGACATTGGCTCTTGTGCTGCGACTCTAGGCCATCCATGCCGACACCATGTCATGTTTCAGATGCTTGTGGCCGTTGGATAGCTACAGGCAAGCGTAGATACATGTATTGTATAATGTGGAGACGGGTTAAGGGTGGGTAGGAAGACGGGCCGGTCATGTCCGGCATGGTGCAGCATGTCGTGGATGTGTAGCACGATAAAATTCCTGGAATCGCTGACGGGTGTGCATGCAGACGCCCTGCAAATGCTGATGCATGCCATGTACTTGTACCACACAGCCGAGCCGAAGCGGGTAAAGCAGGCGTCGTGCAATCCGGTGGGCTGGATCGCTGTTGGAATATTGTGCGATGCGGCCAATTATGCCATTGGCTACTCGTTTGCAATCTGCTGGAGGAGTCGAGGGCTGGGAGAACTTCCGTCCAAGGTGTTGGCAGACGCATCCTGGTACGTAGACGTGGGACACCAAGACAAGGCTCTTGATTGAAAGACGAGGTATCGCCAGTGCCCATTCCCCTCGTATGTCTCATCTCCTATTCTCATGGACCAGCCAGAGAGCTGGGACCAAGACAAGACAGTGCGTTAGGCTGGTCAATTGAGACATCGGAATGTGGACCTGGAAGCTGACTAGACTCGGGGACCTGGCGTTAAGGCAACCAGCTTCAAAGGGGACTTGGACGCACGAATTGCTGCGGAAATAATGCACCGTGAGATGGCATCGAAGTTTAGGTGTGGCTGTGGCTGTGGGTACAATAGGAGAAGCTGACGCAGATGGGCCTGTGGGTATATTAATAGAGAAGTGTCTGTAACGCCTCGCGGCAGTAAAGAGGCGTTTCCTTATGCGTTTCGTAGTTTATGTCTTCTGGGGGGCTCATGCAGATGAACATGACACAGCTCCACAGACTCCATGACTCCATGTTTTCTGGACTACGTAGCGAGCAGAACCTATACACACTTGCAATGGTGGCTACTGGCCGTCATCAATGCTTCGTAGCTGCGAAGAATGCACATCTGCCCACTGCATTTCCAAATGGAGCAGGCGGTGAGGCAGGAAACCGGCAGAACTCTTTTGAGGCACGACCAGCTCGACTTTCACCCACCCCTCCTCTCGCACCCACCCCGGCGCATTTTTCACCCACTCCCCACGGCATGTTATGATACGCTCGCTCATTCGTAGCATCTCGAGAATAATGGCTTCTTCGGAACCGCCCCGCGTCCCCATCCCCAAAAATGGCGTTGACTACCGCGGCAAGGTCGTGCTTGCGCCCATGGTGCGCTCTGGCGAGTTGCCGTCCCGGTTGCTTGCGCTGAAGTACGGCGCAGACCTGGTGTGGGGTGGGTGATGAGCCATCGTGTATCCTCCTCCTCGGGGATGCTAATACACATGTGCAGGCCCAGAAACCATCGACCGCGCCATCATTGGTACCACTCGCCGCTTGAATCCGCACACATCCACAATTGAGTTCTCGCGCCTCCCGACCTCCAAGATCAAGAACCCCACGCTCGACCCCGACAACCGCGAGAGCGTCATCTACCGGATACATCCAGGGCTCGAAAAGGGCAAGCTGATCTACCAGATCGGCAGCGCGAACCCAGACCTTGCGGTACAGGCCGCTAAAATCGTTGCGCCAGATGTGGCTGGCATAGACCTGAACTCTGGGTGCCCGAAGCCCTTTTCCACCGCTGGTGGCATGGGCGCCGCCCTCCTCAAAACGCCTGACCTCCTTTGCGACATCCTGACGAACCTTGTCGAGCACGTCGGCAAACCATTTGAAATTGGCATCAGCGTCAAGATCCGCATCCTCGACAAGCCCGAGGATACGGCCGTTCTCGTGCGACGCCTCGTGAAGACCGGCATCACGGGGCTCACGGTCCACTGCCGCACAACGCCCATGCGCCCGCGCGAGCGCGCCATTCGCGACCAGCTGCGCATGATTGGCGACATCTGCCGCGAGGCTGGCGTTGCCTGTCTGATGAACGGCGATGTGACGTCGCGCAGCGAAGCACTGCAGCTCGCTGCCGAGTACGGCGTCGATGGCGCTATGATCGCCACCGAAGCTGAGAAGAATCCTTCGTGCTTTCGGCCCGAGGCAGAGGGTGGCCCGCACGAGTGGCGCTCGCAGTGGAAGACCGTCGTCGCCGAGTACATACGCTTTGCACTACAGGTTGAGAATCGATGGGGGAACACAAAGTACCTGCTCAATCAAATGATCCCGGGGAAGGACAAGTGTCATCAGGCTATGAATCAGTCCAAGTGTTATGCGGATGTCGTCAAGGCACTTGGTCTGGGAGGTGAGGAGGGAATGCTAGAGTTAGCAGGAGAAGTGGATAAGAGATTAGGGATCCCGCCACAGGAGTCGAAGGCCTCGAAGAGGGCAAGGGTAAGAGAGGCAAAGGAGGAGGCCGATGAGAAAAGTAAGGCGCAGAAGAGCGTAGAGAAGAGGAAAGGCGCTGGCGAGGCAGACCAGACTGCCAAGCGTGTGAAGGTTCCGGACGTAGTGGCAGATTTTCCGACTGTTCCGCCGCAGGAAGTTGCGACTCCTGCAGCGTTGAGCGTATAACTGGAGCGAAAGAGTGGTGGAAAAAATACTCATTGGTTTCTGCATAGCGCCGGCATAGATGGCGTTCCAGGGTGCTTTCCAAACTTCAAAGATGCACCTGAAGGTTAGTTCGTCATTCCTCAGAAAGGGGGTTTCATAATATTTAAGATTCGATTTTTGGAGAAGGACGCTTGCCGAGCACCTCCACCAGAGTTATATATACGTCTATTTGCACCTTGCATTCGGTACCTCAAAATACAGTCTTTTGTACATGTGTTCATCTTCATAACCAGGACTCAACGGGCCAAGTTGAAACAATTCATACAGTGCAATGGCACAGCTCCCCTCTCGAATAAGAGATATTCTCGAAAGCAGAACCAGCGTTTGCTATCCGGCAGCTTGCTCGATTTGGATGCCGTGGGAAAGACTCTTGGTCGTATTCCAAACAAGGAGAAATAGGGCTTGCTACAAGGGATCGGTTGGATGAACATGGCCCTTGTGCGTGGAAATCCGATGATTTTTCTCTCGATTACTGAGGCCGCTCGGTGATGATACGCTGGACTGGCGGGGTTTTCTAACTACCTCGCTCCGCTTGCACTGTCCATTACTTCGTTTCCTTTACAATGTTTGGTTGAGTGCCAGCCCTGAACCATTCATTGTGAATCAGCTTCCAGTCCACAGAGCTGGGAATCTCCTCTCACTTGACGTCGCCCTCTAACACAATCGTCGTACCATCATCCTCTCGTTTCTCATATTTGACTTTGTACCCTGCCGCCCAGTCGTACAGCTCTCCGTTCCTGCGTCGCGCTAACTGCGCCATAGCCACTCCATCTTGCCTCAATCCCGCCACACTGTCGACTACCAGTCTAATCATATCTACCTGTCGAAATGTGCGCATGGAATGCGACCTCCAGACCCAAGCCGCCATCCCGAGCGTGATTGCGCCAGCGCCAATTAGGGATATAAGGCCGGCCAGAAGGAGGCTGGGTACAAAGGTGATGCGATAGTGCTCTTGCGTCCCTACGCTAGACACGTCCGTGAAATACTCGGGTGGGTTCTTCTCCATGCTGGTGTTGGACGCCGCGACGTCGTACAGGATGCGCAGCATCTCTCCAGATCCGTACAGCACCCGTCGTGCAAACTCATCGTACAGTGCCCCGTTCGTAAGGGGCATGCTCCCCATGGGCAGGAAAGCACGTGCCGTGTCGGGGATGAGCCATATGCGGGCGCCTGTCTCCATGAATGCATCCTTTGTGGAGATGACGATCGGTATACCGCTCGTTTTCCTGTCCTCAAACATATCCATGTCGGACACCACCCAATCTCTCTCCGAGAAATCGGTTTTGGCTCGACGGTTGTAGTGTAGCCAGCCATCTTCCCGAGACATGGAGCAGCGCAGCCCACTAAGAGACATTGTCTCACGACTCGTAGGTTCCCAGTACGGAACCGAGGAATTTCCATAGAGTGCGGTTCGGTTGACGACCAGGTATCGGACGGCCCCATACGAGGTCACCGGAGGCTCTTCTTGGGACCTGGCGAGCTCTGCTTTTCCAAGGAATCCCAAATACATCGAAGTCATGTTTTGATCGAAAGCCATGAGGCTGATAGGCTCCCCGTCTCTAGCACGGACCTGATTGGCCGAGTAGTATCCGGTGAGCTTTTGGCCTGGGTAGTGAAAGTCAATTTGGGCTCCTGTCCCTAGATCGTAGAGCGAAACGGCATCGGGTATGTCGGTTTGACAGTCGAGGGAGAGACGATACGCTGGAAGGTTCTGGAGTTGGACAGTACTTTGCGGTAACCGGTCGAGGGTGCTTTTCGTCACATTGGGAGCAATGTAAGCGCCGTCTGTGAGTTCAGAGGTCATGTCCGCTGATGGGAGGCGGATGAGTAGAGTGTACAGTTGCTGGACAATATGGGCTTGTTGGATTTCTGTGAGGTTGTTCAGGGTGTTCGAGAGGTCGGCTTGTTCGATTCCCTGGACACTGTTCCTGAAGGCTGCATCAAGGTTGAAATCGTTCTGTAACCGGATAGTGGTCATCCCACGTGCGTCTTCAGCTTGATAGGCTTCGTACCCGATAATGTTCGTCAGAGTGGTTCTTGCGACTGCAGACAGCAACGTCAGAAGTGCAAAAAGGACAAGTCGCCATGTCCGTGCTTGGATCAAATCCCGAAAATCTGAAAAGTTTCAGCCGAGTCCTATGGAATAGTTTCTAGGTCGGAGTAAGCAATCGTCAAGACAACCCACTGCGGTTGGTGCTCGTTCGCACTGACGTGAGAAAGAGTGAAAGCATTGTACACGGAAACGAAAACTCACTACCAAAATGTGAGTTATGTGTTCCATCTTGAGGTAAACTAATGCTACCGACCTGGTGATGTTGTAACTGCCAGAGTTCGTGGAGCTTGCGGCCACCAGTGCTCGCAAAGGGACGACCTTGTTTTGGTTTTCATTTACAGTTGAAACACGAGCGTTGTTGAAGAACACAAAGTTAAAGCCAGCGACAAGTAAGGGCGCCAGGACAGCACCAGTGATTACATCGATTGCTTTTGCCTGTCCTTGGGTCAAGTGCCCACCTATTATCTCCCCGGCAAAGGTGTCGAACATGGAAACCACTTCTGTGCCTTCTTTCTGCCTCTGTGCAATCCATATCATCAGGGCGATGAAAGGTATAACTGTTAACAACCCAACCGTGACTGTTGAAACGGCTGCGACGCTCGGCATCGATCGCGCCTGAGAAGTGTCCTTGTATTCTTCGTTCCATGAAGGGACTTCTTTAACGTATAGAAAATGCGACGATGGCTTCAGGGGAGAATTTGACATTTGGCCAAGTAGACGAGTGAGGGATGCAGCCACCTCGAACCCATTCACTTTGGGCAGGAAACTTGGTTTACGGGACTGCCAGCAGTATCTGCACTTGTCATGGCAAAAGGCTATTTCATATACGATCAAAGTGCATCAATTAGGTCAGCAAATACATGGAGGCCTTGATGCAAGTGTAGCATGCTTAACGGAAAGAGTCCGAAAGAGTCCAAATACACGCCAGTTCCACCAATAAGAAGCAGCAGTCTCTCGTGCGAGAGTTGCACTTGCTATGCAAATCGCGTTCTGAAACCGCTCCTGGGTCGCACATAATCCCTAACATTGGGGGCCGGGTAACATGCTATAGAACTATCGTTTGTCCGTGGCCAGCCCCCAAAAGCCAAGCCAGGCTATGTCACCGCGTCCCGCTCATATCTGATGTTGACACAGTGGATGCATTCGGATGCCTGATGGTAAATCATATGTCATCTCAGCGCAGAGACTGTTGGTCGGTCAATCGAATCGTAGTTAGCTGATTTGCCCAGTACCCGAAAACATGGATCGATAAAGCTCGAGTGTCAGTGAGAAAGCTGGGAGCAAGAAGGCTTATCTCGAAGGCACCGTTAATGGACCTACCAAGCAGCTGGATCAAGGAATCTATGAATCACGAAGCAGAAGTCAGAAAACCTTTTCAGATTTAATAAAAACCTTTGAAAGAGAAGAAGTAGCCTTGACTACCAGCAGCCTTCTGGTTGTTGAAAATTCTTGATTGCTCTCGGTTGCTTGTGAGGCCAGAGGGAGAGGACAAGTTGCAGGCATTTTACTTCTTGATATATACTGCAGGCTAGCACGCTTTACATAGAAAAGACAACATGGTACTCGACATGTCTAGGCAAGAGAGGATTCACGTGTTCACAGGTCGCATATTGTGCTCGTCGCTCGTTGCATGAAATAATTTACCCAAGCTAACATCCCTGTACGTGTGTACACAAAAGTGAGAGTAGTATAGACCTGTCATGACCCCATATGCACAGCTCGATATCAAAAATACAAATCAATGCAAAATCGATGTCCCTGAGCGTTACGTCCCTTTGAATATTTCCACAATACACCTCATAGCACAAGCTTATACGTCGCAACTTCAAAAGCCCTCACCTCAATCTTCACTCCCATCTTCCCGTCACAGGTTTCTATGTTGGCTGACAAATCTACTTCCTCATCCTCTAGCGCATTCGTCTTGAAAACTTTCTTGACTGGCACTTCTCCCCACGTAAGCACGGCCTTGCTCTTTCCACCCAGTGCATCATACACCCGCACAATGACACAATGGCCCTCCTTAACCGGCAATTCCCCACGCGAAACATCCTCGTCGTCCTCGCCGCGCTTGATCGTGTCGATGATAAGGTTGGGCGCGCCGTGGATGTGGAAGGAACTCAGGAGCGAAGGTTCCTTAGACGCATCGGCTTTGCGTCCAATGATGTGAAGCGGGCTGTTAAATTCGAAGGCTTTGTGGACGGTAGCTTCGTTGAGGGGACCAGCATGCGGAAAGATGGCGTAGCGGGTGCGATGACGGCCCATATCGGCATTTGCATCTGGTGCCTTTGGAGCACGCAGGAGCGACAGCCTCATGACGTTGCCTGCAGTGGCAAAGCCAAACTTGGAATCATTTAGTATGGAAACACCATAGGTCGCTTCCGACAGGTCGGCCCACTTGTGGCAGCAAACCTCAAACTTGGCCATATCCCAACTGGTATTGTAGTGGGTAGGTCGGCGGACGATACCGAACTGGGTCTCGTAGCTCGCTTCTGTGTTGATGATATCCACCGGGAACTCTACCTTGAGGAATTTCATTTTTTCTTGCCATTCGATTTCGGCGTCGATCTCTACGCTCGTTCGAACATTGCCCACTGCAGCAGGAAGCGAAATTGTTGTCTTAATCCAAGATTTGTCCGAAATCTTCGTTTCTACGTTTAGAGATACGACGTGTGGACCACTTTCTGCGATGGTCACCTTTGAGGCCTCCAGCTCCTCGCGAGATCGAAGATGGTAAACTTCTACATCCCACGCTTGCCAATACAATGGCTTGTCATCATAAATGACAAGCTGTGCGGCCTTCTTACCCTTAGGAACAAGCTCACGGTCGGCAGAGATGTCATAAAGCGACGTGATGACACCATTAGAGACTTCGACTACAAATTGAGAGTTCCTCAGCTTGAAGACATTAGGGCTTGTTTCCTCGATAGAAGCGGTGGCGGCAGAGTAGGGGGAGGATAGTGGGCGAACTTCCATTGCACCCATACCATCACCATGAGCAAGGCCATAGGTTGGGAGGTCAGCTATGCGAGGAAGCGTCACTAGCTCCGTACGTGGCCATGGAAGGGTGTTGAGGGCGAAGAGCTTGCTATCAGCTTTTATGTTAGAATCGAAACCTAGCTCGTTCAAAGCATCTGACAGGAGCCTCTCGCCTGTCGCGAAAACCTTCGCATAAATCTAAGAATGATCAGCCTAGTGTAAAAGCCTAAGGTTCGACACTCTACCTCATCAGAATCATCATAGCACATCTCTATCGAGCTTCCAGGCAAGCAATCATGGAACTGGCAAAGCAGTACATCCTCCCACATATCATCAAGGTCTTTCTTTGGATATTTGTATGAGCTCTTCTTTCCAAATCCACTATCGATACTCGCACGTGTTGCCAAGTACTCAATGTCTCTGAGCATAATCTCAGCTTTTCGATTGTTTCGTTTGTTGTTCGCTTGCGTAGTGTAGGTTCCACGATGCAGCTCGAAGTAGAGTTCGCCATACCACGTTACAAGTTTTGTACCTTGTTCAACCTTCTTCTCAAGCCTGTCGAAAAAGTCCTCCGCCGAGTCACCTAGCTTGATGCGGGGAAGAAGGCCGGTCTTGTCACTGATGCCGCGGCATCTACGGAGCCGCTCAAGCTGCTCCCAAGTTGGGCCACCTCCTCCGTCTCCCTTTCCAAAGACCAGGAGCGAAGTCTTGTCTTGATCGAGCGACTTGTGCTGTGTCACGCTCCTCTTCACATCACCAAAATGGGCTTCAGCGGTGTATGTCTCTGACGGTGGCATATGGCAGATGACTTGACTGTTATCCAGCGCTACCCAGTTGAAGGTCGTATGAGGGAAGTTATTAATGTTATTCCAGCTAAGCTTCTGAGTCAAAAACCTCGTCATCCCCGCGATACGGCACATTTGAGGGAGCTGGGGGGAGTAGCCAAAGGTGTCTGGAAGCCAGAAGGTTCGACAGCGTTGACCGAACCGACTCTCGAAGTAGCGCTGTCCGTAAAGGAATTGTCTAACCAGGGACTCTCCACCTGGAAGGTTAGTATCATGTTCCACCCAGCTTCCACCAATGGGCTGGAAGGAACCTTCCTTCACCTTCTTCTTCACGCGGTCAAAGGTCGATGGGTAGTTCTGCTCGAGCCACTTGTATTGCTGCGCCTGAGAACAGACGAACCGGAGCTCAGGATAGCGATCGATGAGATCGCACTGATTCGACCAGGAGCGTGCCACCTTGCGTTTAGTCTCAGCGAAGGGCCAGAGCCAGCAGGTATCGATGTGGCAGTACCCGACACCGAAAACAACGGCCTCCTTATCACTCTCGTAGACCTTGTGGGAGTCGACATCGCCAAGATATTCGCGCGCGATCTTGCGACACGCGACAATGCTCTCTTTGCTCCCGCCGCCGGCAATAAAAGTGTCCATGATGCGATTCTCGACTTGCAGCGCCTCATGCGCCTCCCAGCCATCGCCGGGGAACTCCCTAGCCGCGTCTCCGATCTCCCAGAAATCGTATCGAAGCGCACGTGCCTGGAGGTTAATGGCCACAATGTCGGCGACGTGGAGCTGGAAGTATCGGTTGGGGTCCGGTGGCTGGATTGAGTCTCCGTTACCGTTACCGAACATGCCGTTACATGCCACTTCAATATAGAAAAGATGCTCCTTTCCGTCCCGGAAGGATTTGGGGAGAATCCATTCTGTGCGCTCGCCGCCACCTGTCAGACCGTGGACGACATCACCGTCTTCGGTCCATATCATGCCCTCACAGTCGGCGTCCCAATGGAACTCGAGATGCTCCTTGTCCAACAGATCCTTGGGCACGGTGAGCTGGATCTTAACCCAGTGTGTGGACCAACCAGGACCAAACCAATCGCCAGGGTGGATGGTCCTGAACTCGTGGGATGTGGCATCTTTGAAAGTTGGGCGCGAGAGGTTGGGAGCGTCCCAGACGGAGAGCTTGACCCAATCGGAGCCAGAGGCGCGGGCTTCAACGATCTTGCTGTAAGTCAGTTAGCAGAGGGCCAGGGCCAGCACTTGGGCGCTGAAGCCAATGGCAAGACATACGATAGTAGTCCCTGTCCCCAATACTGGCCACCGTCGGTAAACTGTCCAAGACGGTCCTTGTAGATGCGATCGATCTGCTTGCCCACGGGACCGGCCGCGAACTTGGGGTAGTCAGTAGAGACGGGGATGACGTGTTGTTCACCGCCCATGGTTATGATGTGGTGCGGTAATGATGAGACTCGAGGTGGAGGAGCTTGAGAAGCGGCGGGCCCTTGCATAATATGGGGACTGGGGAGCTTCCCCGCAAGCAGGCACAGCTTCCCTGGCCCGAGCTCCCCCAGCCTCGTCTGACCGCTGCGCATGACCTCCAAGTGCTTGGGGTCTGCCTCTCTGAACTAACGGGGTAACACAACACCGCGCATGAACTCATTGTACGTCTGCTGATGGACGTTGAAAAAGGAAGCCCCCGAGCAGCAATTTGGTTTTCGCATTAAATCATCCAATTCGAATAGGGACCCAGCTTGCTCCGCATCGCACACCCAAACGCCGCATGATGCTCCAAAGAAACCAATTTCATAATCCCTCAGCCTGACAATTGAAACATGTAGATACACGCACAGGAGTTCCGCATCTGCCAGCACAGCCCTTGAAACATGCAGACGCATACATGGACAGTGCTCCAGCTGGTCCGCCCCACGAGGAAAACAGCCAAGGCGGCATCTGCTCAATGGATGCGGTCCAGTCTGGCACGGTTCATTGCGATCTGGTCATCAACCTTGTCAGTCTTCCGAGTGATACGGTCAATGTGAACGTTTTGGTTGTCCACTTCCTCGCCCATGGCCCGGCCGAGAGCATTCAGGCGTTTGGCAGCTGTGCGTGTGCGTCAGCTACTCGTAAAACTAGTTTCGGAATGGTAGCACTCACCTCCATGGAGCTGGTCTAGATTGTTGTCGATCTCATTCTCCATCCTTGCGATGCCGTTAGCGTACGCATCAGATATCGTCTATAGAGAACTTACTCGTCATCTTCACTGTCCGCTTCGAATTGGTATTTGGCGCGATCGGCCAGCGTGGATCGACCAGGACCTGCACCGGCGCTCGGCTGCCCTCTTCTGAAATCGTCTTGGCGAGCATTCGACTCCCAGGCAGCCTTGCGGGTAGCATCTCGCTGCTCACGTTCCTGGCGATGTGTTTCCTGACCAAGTTAACACTACTATGCAAAGTCCATGTCGGGTGACATACCATGATCTTGCGATCTCTCTCCTCCCTCCGTGAGTTGCTTGTGAACGGGTTAGAGACGTGCATGGCGAACATGCTTCTATTCTAACATTCGATTTAGATAGATACAACAATCAATAGGGAGGGGAGACGAACCAGAGTCTTGAGCTCTCTGGCCTTCTCTTCTGCTATACGATTTTGACTGGAGGCTAAGTCCAAATTCCTGAATAGTGGTCAGCAAGTCATATGTGGCCATTTTCAGAGTAAAAAGCCTCACTTTTCAGTGTTGTGAATCCGCTCTCCCTGGGCTCCGAGCCTTGGTAGGAGAGTTAGTATGTTCTACCGTTCGAACCGAGCTAAGTTACCTGGCAAGAGTATCTCTCCCAGTCTCTTCCGCCTGTTGCGCGAGGCTTTTTTGCGAGAATCGTCAGTCTACCGTACCACCACGCTGGGCATATGAGGACTCACCGAAGAGCATTCCTTGTAGAACTGACATCTTGCTGCTTCATAAATTTGATCTCATTCTTAGTTGCTGAAATATCTTCTTCCTCTTGCTCCTCAGCAGTCAGCTGGCGATCGTCATACGACGGGCCGGAGCCATAACCACCAGGAGCCTCCGATCCATAGGCTCCAGACTGGCCGTAAGAATTGCCGCCAGGTTGCTGGGTAGCTTGCTGGCGCTGTTGATACCGATCAGCAGCCCCTCCGAACAATGCGCCTCTATCGGCATCGTCATTAGGATCTGCTGGTCCGAGACCCCCATATCCACCGGGACGTCTGGATCCTTGGTCAGCGCCTGCGTTTCCATAGCGCTCCGACCCATAGCCTCCCCCATAGGCACCACCGTCAGCCTGATATCCTCGATTAGGATTGGTACCGTACTGCTGGCCCTGGGCAGTTACGGCGGGGGACTTCTCCTGCCTAAGGCTCTCACTGGCTCCGCCCTGGTAAGGAGGCGGTGGGTTTGCGTATGGGTTGGAGCCTGCAGGCGAGGCTTTGCCCTTGCGGCTGCCGAAAAGTGCAGAGCGGTTGGCGTCGTCCTCTTCGCCGCCTTTCTTCTTGAAGAGGCCCATGGCGTTATTATATTTGGGTAAGTTCGTGGGAATGTGGTGGTCGATATGAAGTCGAGCGGCTGAGGGGTCCAGCCAGCGGAGACTTTTGAGAAGTGGCTTTGTTCGGGGGCGGAGACAATTCCGTAAGCTGGAGTAGTTGGTTTAATTGAGTGTACGAGTCACACGGCAGTAGGTGGTTTGGATTCAAAGGCGGGAACGGATCTTTAAGGAGGGGTTGGGAGCGTGGTTGAAGCAAAGCAGAAGGCGTTTCAGTGCCAGTCAGCGCTCCGCAGCTGAGTGTACTTGGCCCGTGCACGTGGCTGTGAAGCCGCCGCCACCTGAGGGGCCACGCATCCCAACAAACCACCGCCCCAGAGACGCGTGCGCCTGTCGTGCAAATGGGAGCTGCATGTTTAGAAATTCGTTCTTTGGGGAAGTTTCCACCCTTACTCGAGGGACATCATGGTTCTGAAGGAGCGGATACCAACAGCGTAGTTGGACCCTGCATGCGCTGACCACACTAGCGTAACTCAATATCAGGGAGGTGCACAGCTGAGGAAAAATTATCTCTCGTGGTGCTCGTGGGTATCTCTAGCCAGACTCTACATGCCACAGCCCTGAACCATAGGGCCTGGGCCCGAGCCCGCCCATCATTCTCTTCATGTCCAATTGTGTCATGACTGGCTCCTTACATCATGTGGAACCATTGAGGTGCTGCAGCACTTGCTTCGTCCAGGTCTTACCCTTTGCATCGCCGTCCTTTCCGGGCGTAATCTCCTCGTCAGACGGAAGTGCATCATGTTCTTCCCTAGTCCAGATTTCCGTGCCTTCAACGACAGGGAACGAGGTCAGAACTCGACTGACGTCGCCCCACCAAATCTCGCCAAACCGGCGATACCAATCCACCGTGATCTTAAGGCCTTCTTCGAATTTCATTTTAGGTTGCCAGCCCAGTGCCGTAAGCTTAGCCCCGTCGGTAGCATATCGGAGATCGTTGAAGGGGCGATCCTCAGTATGCTGCACCCATTTTTGGAACTCTTCAGGCGTGTCATGCGGAAGCCCAAAGGCATCCAGCAGCTTATGGCAGATGTCAGTATTTGATATCTCATCCTTTGATGCGATATTGTAGACCTGGCCGAGGTCACCTTTATGGAAGACAGTGTCAAGGGCGTCTACAATGTCGCCTGCATAAAGATATCGGCGAGTGGGCGATCCATCACCGTGCACCAACAGCTGGCTCTTCCGCTGGAGAAGCATGATAAATTTCGGTATTATCTCTGATGAGTCGTCAATATAACTACCATGTAGTAAAAACGTGTCCGACCTACTCTCCGGGAACTGATGCGGTCCGTATACGTTGTTGCTCCGCACGACAATCAACGGCAGCTTGAAGCTTTTCCGATACGCGCTGACCATCATCTCCGCCGCAGCCTTGCTTGCCGAATAGGGGTTGGTTGGGGCAAGCAGGCTCGCCTCGCTCAGGTCCGCTGCATCAATAGGCACATCTCCATACACCTCATCCGTCGAGATATGTATGAACCGCGAAATGCCATGCTCCCGTGCTCTTTCCAGAAGCACATGCGTCCCGTATACATTCGTAGTTGTGAACTGATACGAGTTGCCAAAGCTCAAGTCCACATGAGACTGCGCGGCAAAGTGGAAGATGGTGTCAATGCTATGCTTGCGAAGGACTCTTTTGACGTCCGCAGGCGACGTGATGTCTCCCTGCTCGAACGCAAAGTTCGCGCGACCTTCAAGGACACGATTGTTATTCAGCGTTGCGCAGTAGTCGAGTTTGTCAAAAGATATTATGTTGTAGCAAGGATACATCAGGGCTAAATGGCGGACGAACCAGCAGGCTATGAAACCTGCTCCGCCAGTGACGAGAATATTCCTAGCATCTTCTCTCGGCTCGAATCTAGTGCTTCCTGTAAATACAGGGGCTTGTCTCCAAAGGTCGTTCGTGAGATACGACCTGGGATTCAGGACTGTGGAGTCCCTCCGGTCTGTGTTTCGCAATCAGCTTTTGAAGGTGCAGTACGTTTGGATGGCAGTGGCACATGCTGCGCTGCTTCACATTAGAACGCCCCGCCCTGCGAGGCATTTTGCAGCGCAAAAGGCCAGAACGAGCATGGTAGCAGCCGCCGGGGTGTCGAAGAAAGCTGTCCCAGTGGTACTGGTAAGGCGCGACGTACCTTTGACACTTTTGGCACTGATGGGAGTGCAGTCTGGACCTTCAACGGCAAACATGATAACGAGGAAAACCTTCTAAGCAATACATGTAGAGGTGAGGTAAGAAAAGCTCTGCTGACATTTCAGATATCCCGCTGCGCATCCATCAATATGTCGTGACAGAGATGTCGCATCTTGAGAGGTTCCTGAGACTAGTACAACAGGGGCAGTGCTTCCGCCGTTGCATTAGTCACATCTGCCCTCTCAGTGACGACGCATCCACCCCTGTTGCATGTTATAAGAGATCGTGTTCCTCACGTCTTTGGGTCCAATTGCCTAGAAAATCCATTAAATATTAAGACGAAATCCTTTTACTCTATCCTAAGGATACCACTATTCTCAAGATGAGGCAAACGCAAGCAAGTAGATGCTCGAATCCATGCCATTTCCCCACCCCAGTGCATGTAATGCCAATAGTTCGCCGAAACCAAACATGTAGGCTTCAATCCACATACCTTCATCCCCTCTATTTATACTCTCTAAACCCTCCTCCCGTCCACCTCCCCTTCCCCTTCCCCTTCCCCCAACCTGGCGTCCAGCCCGGTGATCCAACCGGCGACCCCAGCATCGGCGAGCCCACTATAATCTCCCTCACAGCAACAAGATCTGGATCTCCAGGTACATGGCTTCCACGAGATCGTTGCTTTCGGTGCCGACGGAGCAACCACCACGCTGCCACGGCTGCAAGCGCGAGCCCGAAGCCGACGAAGATGGTGGGTAGGGCGATGACCAGAGAGCGAGAGGGCAATGGCCTAGGAGGCAATGGCTTAGGGGGCGAAAACGATGGTGGGAGCTGGACAGGCTTCGTCGGAGGCTGCGTTCGTCTAAGCACTCACACACGCAAACACGTTTTTCCTTATTGCTTGACAGGAGTACTTACATTTGAAGGGGTAAAGGTTCCGTTAGATGGTGCCGTATGATTAGCGCTCACGCTACCACTGCCACCACCACCACTACCTATGGCAGTAGGTTGGTGGGTTAGTGCAGGTGAGAGGACCCAGCAAGAGGTGTTGATGCAAATTCGTGTCTGCACCACGGTGGGTGGCCTGGTGCTATGGTTTGGAGCTACGGTCGGGTCGTGCTGTAGGATGCCATCGTGCGGGTCTGGGGGTGGAGTATGCACAAGGTCCATATTTGGACACGGGATATCTTATAGTAACGGTAGAGGCGGCCCAGTCAGATGCAAAGAGGGCAGCGTTGTGATTGACAATGCTGTACTGTGATTCTGGAGATGAGTGGTGGATGATGCGGGGGGGAGTTGATAAGCGACTGTGCGGCGGCGTGTGACAGCGTGATCCAAAGTTAGGTAAGATGGTGAAGGACGAGGATTATAGTTATAGTCATTCGTTGATAGAGGTGAAGTGTGTTTCGTCTCCCACAGCAACACCTTTCCATGAAAATGCCGAGGAGGAGGGAAAATACTATCTGCTTTCAATTAAATAGATGATGAAGATTTCTGTACTGAGTAACTTTGCTGCTCTAGAGCAGATCGTCCTCACCATAATATCCCACCTTAAACAGTTCCCTCGACCCCAAACAATCTCTCTCTCTCTCTTTCTCTCTTTCACACACACACATTTCAGATCCACTTTGCCAAAAATCTACTGTTCGCCCTCCAGCTCTCTCTGTACGCCCTAAAGCCACCACCAGTCCATTTGCCTTTTCCCTTTTCCTGTAGCTCGTTATTCCCTCTCACAAATCTTGTTGCTGTGGCATAATGTCCTACAGGATACATCTTAGGTCCACCCCCAGGCCTCGAAGTTGCACTCGTCAGTCCTGTAGCAGACGTGTTGGAAGGTGAAGGAGGTGGAGGCGGTTGAGGCGCACCGCGCATACGGTTCTTGCGCCAGAAGATATACCAGACGGCCAGTGCCGTGATGGCTACGGTGATGAAGGCGCACGGTACGAGGATGGGTACGATTTGTTTCTTGGCGTTCGGAAGCGTGGAAGGGAGGGCCGGGCCGACACCAATAGTAGGTGAGGCTACGGGTGTCCAGGTTGGTATGATGGTGGTTGCAATAGGGGCTGTAGTTGAAGTAGCAATGCTGTGAGTGCCCTTCGTGGTGGGTTCTGCCGGGACTATTATTCGCTTATTTAGCTATACTTGAAGCCGTAGAATTTAGGATCGGGAATTCATACCAACACTAGATATTGAAATACGATCCGGAACTGGGTACTGGGATGACCTCGTGCTTGACGCGTATGTCCACCAATCGGTTGAAAGAGGAGCTGGTGGGCCTGGCCCATCCTTAAATGTTTGGACTGTCGAACTTTGGGCTGTGGATAGGATTTTTGATAGAGTGCCTGCGGTCCTGCTTATCCCGATACTTGCTGTTATTGATGTAGTACTGGAGTCGAGTATTTGTACATCATCACAGTAGGGAGAAACACCAGGATTGAGCGAGCAGAAGCGTGATTGGCTCTTTATAGCAGATTCTCTACCATTTAGCAAAAATTCAAGATTCCATTATGCTTGCTCTTACCAAGTGGCCAGTCGGCGACCTTTGACGCTGTTAGAATGTTAGCAGGGAACAGCCTAAGAGCAAAACAGTACAAACATGAACCTCCTTCGCCTTTGCGAGGCAGTGTGATCAGCGTAGATGGGAACGCGTCTGTGAAAGCCGCATTGGCATTCACTGCCATACTTGCGGTGGTCGTCATTAAGTATTTTGAGAAAGTCTGAGAGTTGATCGTTAGACAGACGAAGAAGGCACGTCCCGATCAGTCTATCAGCATGAGGACCCACCTTAAAGCATATTAGAAGGATGAGCAGTTTAGCACAACATTAGGTCATCCCCTGACCGTAATACAAACGTGCCCAATGGGTAGTGGCCACGATCATCAGGAGCAAACGCGCTCACCGGTGAGTTCGATAGCAACACTGTTGATGATCATGCCCCTGAGAAGTGTTTACGAATGTTGCCGATATGGGGCAAATTTAAATTAAAAGTACGAGGAGAATAGTACCCATCAGCAATCACATTTGATACGTTTCATAGCCGCACCTATCGAAAACAGCAATGTAGGTAATTTCACAATGTGAATATCCAATAGTAACTTTTCTCGCTATTGCCACGGCTCGGATTTGCAAAAGCAATCAGACGCAGTTGGGAATGGTGTGATATGGTTAATGAATGGTCAAATCATAGCAGCTGACAAGAGCATGTGTCTCAGACTCTGACCGTAAGCGGCCGACCTGACCCTCAATACAAGACATGGAAGTCGAATTGCCAAGGTGAGAGAAACCGTGCTTATCCACATCCGGAAGATCAACGAAGTCATATCGAAGCGCGGAGTAAAAGCTGAAAGGAGAGAGCCGACCCATATCTGGTTGGGGCATATTCATGCCTTTGAAACTATCGATGGCTATGCATCGCTGACCTCGCTGCTAGTCCTTTGACTATTTAAGTCATTAGGCCGCTGTTTTGAGCCTAGACTCAACTGTCCTCAATCTTCTGCTCCTCGACACACGCTCACCCCGCCGTGCTCGTATCGAGTTTTATATGTCCAAGTTCTAAAGCGTTCCACCCATCTCACTTTGCTTTATTTTTCGCAGCATCTGCTTCTCTCCTAGTGGCATCCTCCAACAATGCCGTGTCGATTGCGTTGGCGGGAAGGTGTACGTATCGAACAACGGAACCACGGATGAACATGTCGCGCGTGGAGCACTGTTTTTACAATTAGTTCCATACTTTGCCGGCGCCCTTGCCTGATTTGTTACCGAATACATACCAAGTGTGGCCACCTGGAGTCGTCTGTCGCTACCGCGTTGTCGAGCTTAATGTTTAGGTATTGATCCACACTTTTCAGCGTGCCGCGTATGCAGACTTCGTTCTTAAGCTCGACAGTGATTTCGTTATCGACGAGAGTCTTGAAGAAGCTGTTCAAGTAGCGTCAGATATTTTTGATCCATCACAGTCTATACCCATGCCTCTAACGACGTCCCCGATGCCCTGAAGGATCTCGGTAGGATGCCCGCGAGGACCTGATAAACGGTGAACCGGCGCACGATTCGGTGTTTCATACCTGAAGAATAACATGACTGCAATGGGTTAGGAGATCCTCGGGAAGAGGTGTTTTGATTGATGTAGAAGCTGTTATGGGTTTGCGTGTTGGCGGCTGTTCGACGTTGGAGATCTGAGCGCACGCGTGGGGTCGCGCCGAAGATCAACCGTGCGCCGACTGGAACAATAGATCACGTGCAAACTAGTGGAAGTGTTCATGTTTGAAAACTACAGCCTGCTGGCTATTTTGAGTCTATTGCGATCCAACTCTTTCCATGGACTGTTCAGTGGAAATGTTTGACAACCGCATGTGTCATGTGAATCTACTTTGATAAGGATGGAACCTGGGCATGGAAACAAGATGTTGGCTTGGGGATCAAACACTTCATCACCATTCCTTATTTTTGAGTTCTTGTCGCATGCCACGGCAGCTCTGCACGGGAATCGGAGGGTACTGTCCTATAGTTTTCCTCTTCTTGAGTCTACTGCATCTCGGAGCTTCTGGATGACTTGGCCTGGGTCAGCGGCTCCAAAGACGGCGCTACCTGCAACAATGACATTGGCACCAGCGTCTGCTGCCTGGTCGATTGTCTTTTCCGACAGACCGCCGTCAACCTCGATGTGCATGTTCGGATACTTCTTTCGGAGAGCCTGGACCTTGGGAAGCTGGTCTGGCATGAACGATTGGCCTCCAAACCCAGGTTCAACTGTCATAACCAGAACCATCTACAGCGGGTTAGTTCTATAATGCCCACTGTAAGAGTGGCCAGCTTAAAAGGGACAGAAAGTAAGAGTAGTCTTTATGACGTCCAATGAAAGAGTCATATCGCTCGGAGTTTTTCTCGAAAGAGGCGTAGGGACAGGACGGGATAAGGGGGACACCAAGAGCGTAAGCGCCTACACCAGAGGTCGGCGGCACTCAGCCCTACGGACAGGGGGCAAAACTCACATCTGGCACTTCCTCCTTTACGGGATTTTCTAGTATCTCCCATAGGACGTCGACGGGGGTTTTGGGCTTTATTGCGATGCCGGCTTGCATACCTTCGCCATGAATAAAGCGGATCAATTCTTTGGGTGAGGTTTTCGAGGACGAGGTAGCGGCGGGCGAGTCGGCGGCAGTCGAATCGACGGCGGCCTCATAATGGAAGCAGTACAGATCGCATCCAGCCTTCTTGAAATCCCGCACCCACCGCTTGGGCTAGATAGGTGGTAGGTCAGCCAAGTGTTTTGGGTGTGGAGAGGCAATGGGTCTGAGGAAACAGCAGTTTCGAAACTGGGGGCATGATGGATGCTGGCGGCAATGCATGGGATGAAATGGGTTGGGAAATTCACCTCTGCGATCATCATATGGCAGTCAAAGGTACCGCGGCCATGAGCAACCGAAGGGCGGTCGACATGACTGCGGATTTTGGTGACGACTGGGGCACCGAAGGTCATGTTGGGCACGAAATGGCCGTCCATGATGTCGACCTGCGGACATGAGTGGCGTGGTAAGGTGTGGGTGTTTGGAGAAGGCATACATGAAGCCAATCGGCGCCCTGGTCAATGGTATCAGAGCATGCCTTGCCCAGGGTCGCAAAGTCGGCGGAGAGAATAGAGGGCGCGATAACGGCGGGGGGGGACATGACGGCGGCTCTGGCGGACGACAGGAGCTAGGTGCGAACTGCTGATGGAGCGGCTGAGGCCAATGGCAAGCAGGGCGGCTGGTGGCAGGATGGCGGATGTGATGGCTTGTCGTGACTCGTGATGCAATGCGTGGTGTTGATTCTGGAGCTCTCGCCAGCGTCACGCCGCTGGTGCTGCCCCTCCCTCCCACATGCCAACTCCCAAGTAGAGCCCCACGTTCCGCCGCCCATCCTCAACAGACTCCCGCCCTCTCACCCGCAGCAACACGGACGCAAACATAACGCCTTTCGTCATCCAGCACGCCGACTTGGGGCTTTCGTTCAACGCGTCGCCGACACGACACTACGCGCTTCGCTCATGGCGCCGCCGCGGCCACGGCTAGGACCTTGACGGCCCGTCGACGCTGGACCAACATCGAACGAACACACCTCGCCGCGCAGAGCCAGGGCGGCGGGCGATTGGCCGATTATTCCAATTGCATTTTTGCGCGGGTGCCCAAAATAACACGAGTGGGCGCTTAAAACATCTCGGCTACGTGGGCCAGCCCTCTCCCCGCCACCCACAGGCCGTCCACCAGTCATCCTCCCCATCGAGGCGCCCGCGTCCCAAACCGTAACCACCCCGGCCGTCGCCCATGCTCGCATCTGCACACGCCGGCCAACCACGCGTCCACAGCTGGTGTTGCCATGTCGTGGCCGTTCTGGAGCCGCTATCGCTTTCTCCACCGCTATGCGGTTGCTGTGCCAGTGCCAACGCCGCAGACGAGCGAGCGCCTATCCGCGATATATACCTTTGGCCGCCTGGCACGCGCTCGTACTGCTGTCGTTTTCTGGCATTCAATTCTCCTCCCTCCCGAGCCTTCTTCCACGCCGCTGCTTCGTTGATCGAGGCATCGAAGCTTTCATTTCTACTCATAGGCTGTTGACCAGCGTTGGGCTATTGCCCGTTAATACACACCCTCTCTCTTGCGTTCCTGTTAATACTTGTCTTCTGCGCCGCACCCAATCCTAGCTCGGATTTCCAAGTACCCATTCTTTAATAATAGCACGAGGCGGAGCTCACATCAGCCCACATACAATATGCCAGAGATACTTCCGACTGCAGTTTACCAGCCTGCAGCCATTGGCACTACCGATTTCTCTTCATATGCCCAGTCTTCGCTGGACGAGACTCACGCCTTTGGTGTCGTAGATGACGACGCTGCCATCCCACGATACTACTTCACCCCCCGGTATTCCTCCACTTCCACATACCAACCAAGCGCAGACTCGCCCCGGAGCTGTCAAGACTATCCATTACCCAAAGAGTCGCTTCTCAACATGATGAAGCCTTCGCCTATGCCGTCACCCATGCATGTCTATCCTCCTTCAGCCTATGGCGTGTCGCATCGGGTGAGCAGGGGAGATAGTGATTTCGACTCTCTTTACGATGTGACCGACGACGAAGCAGAGGTCCCGCTTCAAGCATCCGCTTCGGTGAAGAAGGTTGCACGCTCTAGTCGAAGTCGGTATCCATCTCTCGTCATCCCTTCCCCTTCTGCTTGGCCGACAATAGAGAAGCTCAAGAGCGCAATGTCAGCTGTGCCACCTCAGACACCATCTCAGCTGCTCACTCCATCAAAACAAGCATTGACGCTCATCACCTCGCACAACCTTGCGGTACCAGCCAGGTCAGCTGCACCCTCATTAGACGGAAGCTTGACTTCGGAAGAGATGGACAAGCTCAGCTGCCCTTCCACGCCAGAGACTCACAAGAGAGAATCTATCGGCAGTGTCGACTCATGGGCCCCTGTGCAGTTGGATCTACAAGCACTGGAGACGCTTCGTCACCTGGCCCGATCACGTGACTCGTCAAGAGGTTCGTCACCAGAGCGAGGCCCACGAAGCGCTGAAGACGGTAGTGGAGAGATGCAGGAGGTATCACGTCCGATGCTCAACTTGAGAATTCCCACGTTAGCTGCTCAAAACTCGTCAGGGAATACACCAGTCTCGGCTCTTTCTGTACCGTCGCCTGGTGGATTTTTCTCGTCGCTACATAGCACTGCTCGGCATACGTGGAGTGTGCCCAAACGAGATGAATCAATTCCGAATACATCCACGGCAGAAAAGTTTTACTCCCTACCATGGGCATTCCAGCAGAGTAATATCACTCAGCGTGCCATCACGTTGGCAGGCTCTACGCTAGATGGTTATGATGATGGCCTTCCAACTTCCAGACCGGTTATGCTCGGCGATGTGGACGAGTCTCTGGAAGTCATGGAGATCAACCCTGCGAAGACCATCTTCCAATACAACGAGAACTATCACGTAGAACTCAAAAAACTGTCTTCGGCAAATCTCGAACGGACTGGTCACTGGCTAGAAGAGCAGGAGGAGCTCCAAGCTGCTCTTCGAGAGATGAACGATGTAAGCTCACCCAGTCTCTCAAACAGTACTCATAGCCGGGGCAACTCCATCGACAAAGCAATCAAAAAGTCGGTGACGTTTGCCGAGGAGCCACCCAAATCGCCAAAGGATGAAGAGGAACCGAAAAAGATTGTCACATACGTCCAAGGTTTCGAGTTCCTCCGACAACGGACTCGCAGGATGGATGTCTATATTCATCGACAGACCCGTGCCGAGGCAATGCATGTGCATCGACGATGCAATCCTCAATCGCACCGAGATCAATTGTTGGGCAAGTTTGAGCTTACCAACCCCGTGCGACCAGCTCCCCCACGGCCTGTGTCAGAGTTCTATGTCAACGACCCGACTGTGCTCAAGGAGCGCATTGCACGAGCTCAGATGGAGCGGCAAGCCCTTGACCAAATGCTCCCCATCTGCTGGGTTCTTCAAGCGCTCAGGCAACTGAATGGTGGAAAACTACTGGGCAAGCCTGCCGCAAGATGCGTCCGCCGGACAAGCGTGCCCAAGATTCTGGACGTGGGAGGTATACCGACCAATGACTGGGCATGGGACGTAGCGTACGACTACCCCTATGCCACGGTCGTCACCGTGTACACAGCCGGCCACAACCTCACGTCCAACGTCACTGGACCGCAGAACCACAAGCACATGACGGTTCCGAATCTCTGGACCCTTCCGTTCCCCAGCGGCCACTTCGACGTAGTCTCAGCACGCACACTCCACGAACTGCTAAAGACAGACAAGCCCCTTGGGCGTTCCATGGACGAGTACGACCTCTGCTTGAAGGAATGCTTCCGCTGTCTCAAGCCAGGTGGCGTCCTTGAGTTCTCTCTCCTCGATGCCGACGTTATCCGCGCTGGGCCCCACGCTCAAGCGCTGGGTGTCGAGTTCGGCTTCAATCTCAAGACACGCGGCTACGATGCTGCGCCCACAAAATCATTCATCCCGCGGCTCCAGAAGGCTGGCTTTCTGGATGTACGCCGCATGTGGATGGTTTTGCCCATGGGTAAGACGGCCGCAAACTGGAGGGACACACTCCCTGTCGGGGCAGGCAGTAGGCAAGAAGAGCGGGGTATTAACCTCGACGGAGAGGTGGAAATTGGGGAGGCGCCGGTGTTTGGTACCACGGCAGACGCAGCGATGATGACGGGCATCGTCGGCAGCTGGTACTGGGAGAAGTGGATGTTGAGGTTGCAACTGGAGATGGGCAAGGAACAGGAAAAGTTATTGGAGGGTGTTGTGCAGGTGCTAGAGGAGGGGGCCAAGGAAGGGTCTGGATGGAGGTATTTGACGGGTTATGCAAGAAAGTAAATGCGCGATACCATGTTGATAGACGGACAGGCAGGCGGTTCAGGATACTTTTCCCTTTGTTTGGGGTGGCATGGTAGAAGGCGAAGCAGGAAAGGCCATGGCGATCGGTTTATCAGCATAGCTACTGTATTATAGGCCTCCAGCAAATTGCACTCGAACGGTACCAAGATGCATGGTTTCCTTGGATGATGAGCGTGATGGTCCATGCCCTGCTCCTTGTTTCTGGAAGACAGCTTCGAAACGCCACTGCATCCACAGCTACCTTGGGCTTCTCACCCGTCCCATGGACCTACAATACCATTGTCGCTTGTATATGGGCCGCATTTCGCGCTGCTCTGCACACATGGACCTGTATCCAGCGGCGGAGCAGCGCCCAGCGAGCCTGATACCCTTTTTGGGGGTTGCGGATTTGAAACAGGCAATTTAAAGCGATTCGTACGTGGCCGTGCACACCAACTGCTGTGGCTCTGGGCATACGCTTTGATTGCACGGACAGCCTGTTCGCTTCGTACATCATCCCAAGTGCAGGGCTGCGTGGGGCCGTACCGCGTCTCCCACCAACCGCCAACCGCCAACAAACGAGTCGCGCAGCGTTTCGCACGTTTCTAGAAGACCGGACTGGTGCCGTGGGGAAGACTGCCAGACTGCCTACGCATTGCTTCACCCCATGCTCTGCTGTCCTGTCACCAGCGAGACGAGGGAACACAAGCGCATCCCACCGGGAGAAAGAAAGACGGCCGCTCCATCTGATGTGGTCAAGCATCGGGCAAATACGACTTGAACGCGTCGACGGCTGCGCTGCCTCCCTCCCATCCCGAGCCCAGCCGCAAGCCCTCTTCCCCACCGTGTCGCGCACGCATGCAGGTACCATTGGACGGCGTGCCAGAGTGCGGGAACCGAGCAAACGAGGCTATCGCTCCATCGGGTCGTCTCAGGCTTCGGGGCGGGGAACGCGGCAGGTTTGAGCGAGAAACGAAGGCCGTGAGGATGCTCGCGAGAAATGAGCGAGGTAGCGTGCTGGGCGCCCGATGCTGGTTGGTCCGATGGCTGCCACAGAGTACGACAAAGGATGGGTATGAGCAGCGTGCATTTGATATTTCCTAAATTCCGTCGTCGCTCGTCGGTTGGGGCCGGGGAGGGGGCAATGTGCTTTTGGATACGCCTGTGCTTTTGGATATATCTCTGCAGACGGGGCCCGTTGCACCCTCTTGCGTCCGCTGGGCTGGTGCAGAGAGGGGCATGCGTTGTTCCTTTGCCTCTGCTTCTTCTTTTTTGTTGTCTTCTTCGTGCTCGTGTTTTTTTGAACTGGACCAGCTTGACGACTGTAGAGCTTGGAGAGGAAGCATGCGATGGCTTCAATGACGAGCCAAGATGTTTGGCCGAGTAGGGGGGGCGAGATCACCAGAGTGGCTATCGCGACAACGATAGTCTGCACTCTCTCCACCCTATGGAGGCTGGTAGTGCGATTCAGACTCAGTCCTCAGATGGGATTGAGCGATTGGCTTATGTTTGCTGGCACTGTAGGTCACCAGTACACAACGGTTCCTACATCGGGACGACGTGGAACTCAGAGCTGATTTCTCAGGCCCTGAACTTTGTCTGCAACGTCCCTTTTGTCGTTTTGGCAGCAGACCATGGCATGGGCCGCTTCAAAAGCGACCCTTTCTTTACGCCGCCCCGCGTTCAAACCTACCTCCACTACGAATTCATCGCCGTCTGTCTCCAGGTATACGCCATGTTCCTCGTCAAGATGTCCGTCTGCAGCTATCTCATGGCCCTTGACTTTTCGAGCAAGTTCAGGGTTATCGTGGCCATCGTCATGATGGTTGTTTTCACTTTCAATCTGGTCATGCCGCTGCTGCTCCACTTTGGATTCTGCTCGCCCTTTACCTATCACTGGCATCCTGAAATTGTGCCCCAATGCTGGCCTGACATCATAGCCACCGTTACTCGATACGCCCAAATCTTGTCCAACATATTAACGGATCTGGTTTACGCCTCCGCACCAATCGTGTGTTTGAGACAGGCCGACCTCACCAAGCAGATGCGCTGGGGTGTTCGCATCATGTTCCTCCTTGCGCTCGTGTAAGTCGAATTCTCGAGTCCCAGGAACGCTGGCCGATATACATGCATACTAACACCCAGAACCAGCGGCACCGGAGCCTCCATCGCTAAAATCGTCTTCATGCATCGATGGCTCCGCGCCACCGAGCCCTTTTACGATATGGCTGATCTTTGCGTCTGGGGCATGAACGAGATATTCATCTGCATCGTTGTCGCCAACCTCCCCATGCAACGCCGCTCCTTCTTCAGCATACTCGCCACCGTCCTCCCCGAGCGTATAACAACTAGGCTCGGAATCCAACTGGAGTCGCTGAGATATCATGACGATGCAGTGTCGGACCTATTTTACACATCCAGGAGAATGGAAAGCCGCATTATGAGTACGCATCTGGCTGATGACGCGAGTGAGATGGCAGTGCTTGCCCTGGAGAACGGAAGGATTGTCATGGTGCCTAAGATGGCGGCCACAAGAGAAAGGAGGAGGAGCTCGGCGGCGTTGAAGACTTTTTGGAATAATTCGTCCAAAGACTCTTTCTCTTGAGATGCGTAGGAAGATCACATTATAATGGCGTCCACAAGGGTCTGCTAGGAAGGCACGGTAGTAAGAATGCTTTGTTGGTAAAAAAGGATGACGATGTCATTATGAACACAGTGGGTGGGATGGACTCTTGACGTTCGGCCTAAACATCAGGAAGCTTCAACAATCTACAACACACCGTTGGAGCGGACAGTAAAACCATGATCCTGTTCGCGATACACTGAGGTCGCCTTTTGGAATTCGTCGTGGGCATGGATGACCCCGCCTAATTCATGAATATCGATTGACCTGGACTCATATCTGACGATGAGCAACCCCTGTCTGAGCTACCAATGCACGCGGACGCTTAGTTTGCTACCAACGGTATACTTGAAGCAAGCTATCCGATGGCTATGGGTACCTGCCTTCGCAAACAACAACAACAACAACAACAACAACAACAACAACAACAACAACAACAACAACACTTACCTAGTTTTATCATCAGAGTTCATTTGCTCGCTACATAAAACTAAGCTATGATAGCTCGGGTACGCGAATCAAGGGGAACAATGGACGGTTGGCTACTTGCTTGATCTTTATCACCATATAATATCTTACAAGAGTAGTAGTGACAGTAATGTTAACGAATTTATGAAACAAGAATGCTTTACATGTTCGCTTTGTGTTGACCGTGGTGCACTGACCTATTCAATAACATAGTCACTACGTGAAAATGGTTTGTCAGACGAGTTGAAATATAGAAGAGGCACTCCGAAAAGCACTCTAACGTGGGAGCGTAGTATAGTGGCTGCGTAAGCCTTACAAGTTCACGTTTCCGTGTGGGAAAATCCACTTCTAATACAAACGGATGCTCATGATCTGCTAAGACAATCACTACACATTTTGTTCTCGCAAAGTGTCCTTCTCAGTCACTTTTCCTTTGATTTGCGATGAAACTTTCCACGGGCATGGATGCGAGGGAGGCAACGGTCTCGACTTCAACGGGTACAGTATGGATGCAGCCATTCTTGGCCTAATAACTAACAGTGGCCTCTGGATCTTAGAATTCGGTATTGACATTTGATTGAGCTCTCGGTGTCGGTCCATGATTGACTTCTACAGGAGTAGTGTAGATCTTGCTATCTTTGCCCCAAAGCCCGGTATTCATGCCCTGGGAAAGGAGCCGGGGAGTAGTACCAAATCTGCTTATAGCTGCGAGGCATGCTACTCTAATATCAGAAGCAGCAGCTATAGGCCTCCTGTCCCTTATTCCTACTCACAATACCCTTGAATTTCATCTCTCAAATTTTGATATGCTAACCATCTTCTCATTTTTCGCTGCTTGACTTGACTTATCATGTGTTAAGTTCCCGGCACCCATAAGCTTGTGCGATAGATCGACGGTTTTTATACCTAAACTCCAGTCGTGTTCTTCCGGAGATGTTGTGTCATGAGATCTCCAGCTAACTGGGCACCATCCTTGGGGCCACCGTTAATAACTTTGCAAATGCATTCATCGCACGCCCCAGCTTTTTTGAACTGGCAGTATATTATAGCTTCCAGTTGGTAGACTTTAAGACGGTGCCATCCCCATAGGAGAAAGTCTCCAAAACACCACCATCCAATGACCAAAGCCGGATTTCGGGGCAATCTCGTTGTAAAGAAAAGAGTTGAGAGTGTTGCAGCGGATACGAGCGACCAGGTAGAATCTGACAGCGGCCGGGGAATTTCCGGTATGTAAGTGAGAAATGCTTTAGTAGGCATGTCAACGACGGTGAGGATTAGGTTCTTTGGGCTTTCGGGTTGTTATGCTGCTGAATGATGCAGAGCGTGTTGTGGTATTGGTGATGTAGAACAAGTAGTCGGTGCTGTGCGAGACCGGACTTTATAGGGGCAATTTTGACCAAGTTGTTTCTTCACTGGCAGTTTTTGTGGTGAAATAACTGGCCCCAGTAAGCACGCCTACTGTTCACGTTCTATAATCGGCACTGCGCTAAAAAAAATTTTGTAGTAAAACAGATTATCAATTGCTATCAAAGTAATTACTCTCTTCACATGACTGAAGGTAACTTGGTACTCTATTTCACCATGACATTGCCCGGTAAAGCAGTGAGCCCTATAACATGTCAGACTCTGCTCAGATGTTGAACGATGAGGTAGAGACGTGGTGAACTTACAGCTGTCATAATCCTCACCAACCATGTCCTTCACAGTGCACTTGTTCTGATTCGCAATGCTTTGCGTCTTCAACGTTGGGGCGGTTACATAGGTATGCCCATCCAGGTGCTTCTGTAAACTATCATCCTTCCAGCCAAACAGGTAATCAGCATGAGTTGAATATCCAGTGCTGTCCCCACTGCTCCAGACAAAAGGCTGACTGCCATCTGCAGGCCAGTCGGCTTTGTTGTTGAACTGTCTAGTATCCCAGACTGTTTCGAGCAATATCTGTGGAAGCCTCACTGGATGCGTTGAAGGGCACTTTCCACCTGATTCAAATGTCCCTGTCTCGGGATATGCCACATGGTCCCTATGGTTTGGGCTATCGACATTAACACCGTCCCAGCATGTCGGGAATCTGTGGTTCGCCATGATTCCTGAAGGGCATGGCTGCTTGGGGAATTCAAGTGTTTCGGGCTCACGCGTGCCTTCGTTTTGCATGCAAATGTACGTGAGTTGACGGAAGTCGCGAGCCTGTTCACGATTGCGGAAGTTCACATCGCCGACCAGCATACGAAAGCCGGGCTTGAAGGCTGTCACGCTAGACTTCTGAGCTGTGTCAAAGAGGGCATCGGACATATAGTAGACCATCATTCCTCCTTGAGTGCTCTCTATGCCTTGCTGTGGACGTTGTGGCACGCGCTTGAAAGTACCATTGCGAGCCCTAAAGAAGAGAACGGCAGTCCAGTAGTTTGAACTAAGATGAATCATGGTTAGCTTTACTTAGAAAATGGGGAGATCATGGTTGTTCATCTTAAAAAAATCAATCGAGTTTTGCGCATGAAGGACCTTCGCTTGGATATCAACTTACTATTCGAACACATTAGCCAAATCAGAGCCTCTCAGTGCTTCGCTTGACTTACCAAATCTTCGCTGAACTGACAGCTGGTACAGGTAGAGAGCTTGACCAAGTCGTGGCTTTCAGGACTCATTGATATATTGAAAGAGTTTCCTCCTATGATTTGGTGCAAATGTGGCGAGGGGTTGACTCCAGGATTCACCAATGGGTCGAGACGTTGGACACTAGACTTGGCGCAACCAAAGCGGAGCAGAGCATCAGAAGGTGCTAGTAAGCCGAGGGCAGCGACCAAAGCTGCCTTCATGTTGACGTCAAGCCGATACTGATTGTAAGAACGGCACGAAGAAGTGATATTTCCCCCAAAGTAGTTCGTGGAAAATGTTCGAGGAAGGAGCTTTAATTTCCAGTGAGACAAAACGCGTGAATGCGCTACTATAAGTCGTTCGAAAGCAAGAATCTATCATGTTGTAATTATGTTCGCCGGCAAAGGCGAGCATACCACAGGATCAGTTGCCGTCCCTCTGAGGTACGGACGGAGAGATAAAGATTGGGCTTGGCCTAGTTTAGATTGAAATTCTGCGCCTGCGTATCCGCCGAGCGGTACGCTGCGTTCGGGAGTTGAGATTAATCTATATATAATTTAGTGTCCGACCAATACAATTCGTGATCTTGAGCAAGGTACTTACCAAAGAACTTACACTAACGCCACGGTAAGCGTTTGATTTGCAGGCAGAGTGCATCGTTGACGCTGATTGGTGGTGGTTAGAACGGCTTCCGATGACCCAGTGAGCGGACAGATGACACCGACCCTCACTCGACCACAATGGCTACGTAGTCATAGTTTTTCCAATCCCCCTACCAACCTCAAAGCGCATTACTGTTTAGCCTCTATTCTACATTTACTGCAGTTCAGAACGCTATGAAGTTTACATAGTATCCAAGCTCCGCAACCTTTCACCTTCGATCCTCAATCAATATCTAGCTACCGCGCGCTGTCATTTTGGAACGCTCTAGCAAGATGAAGGCCACCTGTTTTGTTCTTACAGTTTTCCTAACCGCCACTTTCGCACAGACGTATCCAGAATGTACTGCTGAACTGGTTCGAACCGATGAGTGCACCAGTGTCATCGACGCCAACGCTTGCTACAACAAATTCCGATGGAATGCACAGACTTTGACATGTATCGATGGTAAAGATACTGCAACTAAACAGAAAATGGTAACACCGAAGCCTAAGCCCAACCTACAGCAAAGATTTGCTAATGAAACTAAATAGGTGTGCAAATGCTGCAACTGCGTGGGAAAAGTCATGTGTGACTGGGCTACAAAGCAAAAGTTTGCTTGCTGAGGCACAGTGAAAAGTACAGGGGAAAGCTTGCTAGGGGATATATCCCTTAAATTTGTGGTCTATTAAACTATGAGGCACAGAACAGAAACTATCGGCAGATATCATCTACTGAATACATAATGCATCGATTATCACCAGGTCTGAATAAGAAAGAAACTTTAGTATAGCTTTCCTTGGCCTTGGGGTCACACTGAGGACTGCAATCGATTTTTTCTGAGGCGCAAGTTAGCGCTTGCATAAATTGTTCTCGCTGAGCAGTGATGGTGCTAAGGCCAAAAGACCACTGGAAGATTTAGATTTATTTCTTTGAGCATACAAGGTGTTTACTTCAACTGGTTATATTTGATATGGTAGGAAAGACACCAACATATACCAGGAGGACACAAAGAATTCAAGTTAGACGAATGTCTAGCTTTCTAGAAATCCTAATTAGAGCATCGATCTTTCGAAGATATGTAGAACATGCCGCCCTCAAAACACGTTTTCAAGATAAGCGGACTCAAATGCAAATTCAAAGGAACGAGACCTCAACGTTGTGTCATTTTCGGTCAAGTTCCTTGCTGTAGATCACATATCTATACGTGGCGAGATTTGCGGATCTTCTTATAAAACCTAAGTACCTGGCTCTTCCGTGGTATTCTCACGTCCCTATCTGATCCCACTGGGCCTTATTAGGACCGAATGGAGGTCTAGTCCTTTACAACCCTATGCCTGAAAGTTCTTCCACTTCCCTGAAATGCTTGGGTAAGTGCACCCAATCATGGGATTCACGTCATAATTTGGACACATACTGAACACATGGACATTACCTTAATGTTGGATACGATAGTCCAGCAGCCCAAGAAATAAACTTAATTCTCTAGCGTGCCCGATGTTGCGGGTGATCGCCACAGATATCTACCCTAAATAATTTCCTCATCTTCCGCGGATGCACGAACCTGACGTTTACTCTATCCGATTTGCCGTTACGGGAACCTATTGTTCCATATCTGCATACGATCCCTAGCTCTGGTTTCCTACACTGTCCACAGCGACGCGCTCGCTCATTTGAGTTGTAGTAGATACGTATTTCAATAGTTTCATAGTGAACTTAACATGTAGTAAAAATAGAGCACAGGGATCAGAGGGATAGATGTGACGAAATTCTGCGGGTTTTTAAGATTGAATGGGGGGGCGTGGACTTTCTGTGCCAGATAAAGTCATCGGAATTTGGGGTAGCTATCATGCTCGATATCCCTTATTGCGAGGTTGGGCATCGCCTGTAGCTAAAGCCATCGACGTACCGAACGTACGTTCCCGGCCCAAATATTAATTTGCACCCTCTGTGCTCTGCTCACTAGTCAACCTTATTCCTTGGCGAGATTCCCTTCAACGGTATGTAGATCGCTTCACTAGTTAACATCTAGTGTACTCATTTTTTGGTATGGGAACTAGTCTGTGGCTCACCTGGAACTTTCTCCACATTAGCTAGGGTCTCCTACTCAGTATGCCCTGCGGGAGAAAAATTACCTCTAGGAACTACTCTCCTTTTCAAATGATTGGGTAAATAGAGTTTTACTAGGAGTACCAGCTTGCCTAAATGACAATGGTGTAGTGAACATGACGTCTAGAGCTGAGGAACTCATTCCCTGCTTCTCCATGTTAGCGACTTCAAGAAAGGGATTGGTATAAAGGGTGTTCTGACATTGATCAAATCTAACATCAAATCATTGTGCCATCCTCCTTATTCGTTTTCATACTGCCCCTTTCTTTCTCAACCATGAAGGTTTTAGGGGCTGTTTTTCTAGCCCTACCAGCTCTATCAACTGCCTACCCTGGGATGAAAAGCATGTCAAGAGATGAGATGACTGCATATCTTCGCCAGCATCACACTGAAGTAGCGGCCCTTGAGGAACGCCAACTACTCTCCGATGTTCTCACTGGCTTAATCGGCACCGTGCAATCCTTGACCAACACTGTGAGCGGTCTCCTAGGCTCCATTGCCAACAACATCTCGCCGGACAACAAGCGACCTGAGAATGGGTACGTATTCAAAGCACCAGGCGTCAACGACTCGCGCGGCCCCTGCCCTGGTCTTAACCTTCTGGCAAACTACGGCTATCTACCTCGCGGCGGGCATGTCACGTTTCAGCAGGTGCTCGAGGCGACATCTCGGGGGTTCAACATGGGAACTGATCTGGCCACCGTGCTTGCCACATTCGCTGTTTTGACTGATGGCGATGTCGAGTCTGAAAGTTTCTATCTCGGTTCGTTGACCGGTGCTGATGGTCTGAACCGCCACTCCACCGTTGAGGCAGATGTGTCACCTAATCGCGAAGGTAAGCTTCATGGTGTGCCATCGTTTACATGGCATAGGTTAAGATGGATTAGACTACTACACCGGCTGCGGGGACAACCACCATCTTTCTTCCCGTCTCTTCAAGCAGAACGTTGGCTTTGCCGCAGCCTCTTCGTCAAAGCAGTTCACCATAGATGTCATGGCCAATCAGTATGCTGCCAATGCGCAGTTCTCTAAGGACAACAACCCCTACCTGTACTACTTCCCATTTCCGCAGATTGTATCGCTCGGTGCATTCGCCTTCTACCCCAACTTCTTCTCTAATGGCACGTACGGCCAAGGCGGTGTGCCCAACTACGAGAGCGTGTCGTCCATCATAGGCGCCGAATACGACCAGACGACGGGTAACTTCAAGTACGTCCCGGAGAGGTGGCCCGAGAACTGGTATCGACGAGCGACTCCCTACGGCGCCGTCGAGGCCTTGACTGACGGCTTCACTAAAATCTACCCTGCCAACATTATCGTGCCGGGCGCCGGGCAGGTTGGCACACCCAACCTAAGCGTGCAGACGCTGCTGTGCGACCTGTACCAGGGGCTCAACTCCATCATCCCTTTCTACGTCGGTGGCGAGTTTGAAAGCGTCTCGAAGCTGGTGACGTTTGCTACGAACAAGCTTGCACCTGTGCTGGGTAAAGGCACCGCACTAGGCTGCCCTGACAGCACTATCTCCCCGAACAAGTACTTGTTCCCCGACTCAAAGACACAGAAGGGTGGACCGAAGAACCCACCGCCAGCATCTGATTCGAAGACGGGGAACAATGTGTACAACAATGTGTATTTTGCCGAAGCGCCTAAACAGCCAGCGTGCTAGGAGTCAGTTGATGGTGAAGGCGGCATTTCCCCTTCGTGTTGGTATTCCATGTATGTCTGTTTAGTAATTAAATCAAATCGCGACTAGCTTTTCTTGTCACGACCAAAGCTCGATGGTTGAATGGGGATTCACAAAATGCAGTTTGAAATCTGCGTGTTGAAGTGGAAGTTGACGTTCTCCCAAAAAGATCGAACCGTTCAATGCCCCTCTGCAGTCACGTGATCTGACGCATTCCAAACCGGCCCAGCGGCTGCCTGCAAGTGTAGGTAACAGCCATCGACTCACATACACTTACACAGCCATGCACCGATCCGGAAAACAGTCATCGGCCATGTTCCGTTAAGGGTATCTAGACTAATTTCGACGGCCCATACGAATAGTAATACGCGGGCGACTTGGCCCTCGCGCCTCGCGCTTTCGCAAACGTCCGAACCGCATCTTCAACCGACCAATGGCTTAGTCGCCTGCTCCTTGTGCGCGCGTCCATGACTCCTCCGACTGGCGTTTTGACTGTGTTGGTTTCGTCCGGCGGGCGGTTGCCTGCTCTTCCATGCTTTTTTTCGACGTCTCTTCACAGGACCTACCTGCAGCTAGCCTGGGCGCACGGCGCGGATGCTGGAACCATTTTGCTTCCGGGACGCTGAGGAATCTTGATTTTGCTTACGGAGTGATGCTTCCTCTCTGGGTGCATGTATGTTGAAGGCAAGGGCAGTTACATACCTCCTCTTCACATGGCCGAGTATATAAAGACGGTAACGTCCAACTCCACAACAACACATCTCTCTGCTGCATCGGCTTTACCTCACTTATACTCAAACCGTTCACATATCCACAGGACCATAAATCGAAGAGCGCCCTTTTAGACCCAGAGAAAAACTAAGTGAACTTCGCTTCACGTGACACCTTCCCATCATGTCCGTCCCAGCCGCCGTCGTAAATGCTTGGGGCAACCCTCCGGTCTATACGAGCATTGACCTGCCTCCGCCATCCCCTACTCAAGTCCGCGTCCGCATCGTCGCCGCCGGCGTGCACAACCTCGTGCGCTCCCGCGCCGCAGGCCGGCACTTCTCCGTCGCAGGCAAGAATCCACCCCATGTGCCCGGCACCGATGGCGTGGGCACCCTTCCGGACACCAACCAGCTGGTCTACTTCAATGCCTTGCTTTCCCCCACAGGCTCGCTCGCCCAGGAAATCAACGTCGAGAAGCGCGACGTGTTTCCTCTGCCTGCAGGCGCTGACGCCGACGTCATTGCTGTTCTCCTGAACCCTGCCATGAGCAGCTGGATGGCGCTCGCCGCCCGCGCAGGTATCAAGCCGGGGAGCGGTGCCAAGGTCGCCATCGTAGGCGCAACGGGCGTGAGCGGGCAGGCAGCCGTGCAGATCAGCCGCGCCTTTGGGGCCAGCGAGATTGTAGCCATCGGGAAGCCTGGACGCAAGCTGGACGCGACGAAAGAGCTGGGCGCCACGGCCGTGGTGCCTCTGGCTGCTGATCTCCCTGCGACAGACTTTGCAGCTGTGGCTGACGTCGACGTCGTGCTGGACTACTTGTGGGGTGACGTCGCACAGACGACGCTGGAAGCCATCGTCAAGGCAAGGAAAAATCCCAGTCAACGGCTCGAATGGGTACAGATCGGGCACCTGGCTGGCGAGACGCAGTCCGTGTCCGCAAGTCTACTGCGGAAGGCGAACGTGGCCTTGTCTGGATGTGGACCAGGGAGTTGGACCTTCCCTGAGTTATATGCTCAGATGCCGGCTATGCTTGAAGCCATTGTAAAGGGAAAGCTTAGTGCCGATTACGAGGTGAAAAAGCTCGAGGAAGTAGAGTCGTGGTGGAACGAGACGGGCGGTGCGAGGCCGCTCGTGAAGCCGTAGACTTGTATGTTGGTAGAGTAATATTTCCTGAGCTGCGGTCGAGTAGTCAAGTTTGATACCGAAGAAACGGTTAGATTTTCGTAATGGGATCTTGTAGCATCCCAGCTTAGCTTTTTTCGGCATGAAATGTCAGTACTATCTCTGATCCCCAACTGTACCCGATATGTTTCGTATGTGCATGTTTTCTAAGTTACCTAGGGCACTTCCTCCAGGGTTCTTCGCTATCATGCTGCTCTCGCTATAATACAGGAGAGTAGATGGCAATGAGCGTCTTGTCATCCAATCCTGGAAGAATCAAAGCGAGCCATAACAAGTTTCAAACTGATGAAAGCGGCTTCTCTGAACTCTGACGTGATGTTCGACATCTATTCTTTATTTATTCATTGCTCTTAACGTATTCCTTTTGGCGCATATTAAATCTAGGCGAGATAATCATAAACGAACGCCGAGTCCAATGTATCCACAAGCAAGCTGCTGGAGCCATCCAGCACATCTATGTTGTAACCGGTAAGCCACGAAGAAAAAGGAGAATATCCGCACCGACGCATATCCGGCCTGTAAGTACGGTATCTCGATCCTAGGGTATCACAAGCTTCTCATTAATAAGACTCCCAATCACTCCTCCGTAATAACTTTCTCCTCATCTCTTTCAGCCTTTGTTGCTTCCCGATCTCGCACCCAACATTTGACGCAGAAAACGCCGCTGATGATGAGTCCCAGGCCCGCCAACCCAACGCCGATATACCACGCCCCTCTATAACCCTTAAGTACATCCTCAGGCGTTCTTCCTCCATTGTTGACGTACACCTCGACGGTCCCTGCGAAGCCTAGGCCTAGCGAAATGGAATAGTTGACGACAGTGTTCACGAGACTAGCCGCAATGCCCTGATGCTCCTTGGACACGGCGTCGGACAGCATGAGGGTAGCGGCGGGGAAACTCATGTCCATACCCCAGGGAGCGACGACGGTGCATACGAAGAATTGGCCCCAGTAGATCTGGTCTATGGGGCACGTCATGATGAGCACGGTACCAAGGGTGAAGCACGTGAGGGCGAACATCATGACGGGCGGTGGACCCACGCGGTGGATTATCAGGCCCGTGACGAGGGCCGCCATGATACCGCTTGGAACGACGGGCACGAACCATGCAGAGGAGAGCAGCGGCGAAGCGTGGCGGAGGACTTGGGCAAATTGCCACGTGTAGTAGTACCAAATGCCGAAGCAGGCCCATCCGCAGGCTACGCAGGCGAGAACAAAGGCCACATCTGTGTTGAGGACGTCGAATGGAATTAGTGGGTTTGGAGAGACATGAAGTTCGATGTAGAAGAAGAGGGGGAGAAAGATGGCCAGGGAGAGGATCAAGCAGACGTAGACATAGGGTCTGGGCCAGCCGACAAGAGGTGCTTGATTCCAAGCAAAGTTGAACAGGACCTTGGTACTTGGTCAGTTTTCATATCAGTGTAGAGGGTAGTAAACGGGCAATGCATACCAAAGCCGCCACACCCGTTACCGCACCTGGTACGTCCAAATTCTTGATCTGCTCCCCAAGAGTCATCCCATCGAAGCGGCTCTTCTTCGGCGGGTCTGGAATCATGAACACCCCAGCTATTGTCAACATGACCAAGCAGATGGCAAACGCCCAGAACGTCCAGGGCCACCAAGTCAAAGCAAACAATCCCGCAAAGGCACTCCCAAGCACGCTTCCCGTCGGCGCGCATGCACCAAAAATAGCAAACACCATGGCCTTCCTCTTCCCCGGCTTATACGTCGCCCCGAAGATGGCCAGCCCATTGGGCAGCATGATGGCGGGTCCGATGCCCTGGAATACACGGGCAAAGGTGAAGAGCACGTGATTCGAATAGGCGGAGAAGCCGAGGACGAGTGACCAAAGGGCCATCCAAAGGAAGCCGACCAGTAGCATGCGTTTGTACCCGAAGACGTCACCGAAGCGGCCAAAGACGAGGATGAAGGTTCCGACTGTAAGAGTGTAGCCTGCGATCAGCCATGGTAGTTCTGCGTCAGAGAGGCCAAAGTCGCGGCCGATGATGTGGACGATTGCTTGGACATTGCCGAGACCAGCTTCTAGTAGACGTTAGACATTTGACATGGAATGCATAGCTATTAAACTTTCGGACGGTAGACATTTAACATGAAATGCATAGCCATCAAACTTTTGGACAGAGAAGGGAATTGATCCTTGCATGACGTACGAGTGAGCAATTGCGCGCTGCAGACAATGGCGACGAATATAATTTCCCGCGGCAGCGACAAAGTGTCTGCAATAGATTCGATGCGTGTGAGATCTAGCGGCTGTGCTTTGTCGTTGTTCTCGGACGACGAGGGCCTGGTATCATCAGGAGTGTCATCGGGCTTTGTCGGCGAAACCGAACGGCTACGGTCTTGTCCTTGCGCGTACTTAGATCCCCTTTCTACCATTCTGTCTTCCTGTGGCGGGGTTTGTGATGAAGCTCTCCGAATCTTCTTGCCGTGTTTGATATTTCAAGACGACACACGAGCAATGCGACCCAAGTCTGCAAATGAAGGTTGAGTAAACCGGTAGGTCGACGAAGCGGCTTTCTATAGTCTAGCTTGTTCTGTTAGTATGTGCCTTGGATAGCTGGACCCACGGCGGAAGAGAATCCGTGTCATGTTTGTCATCTTGGCTGGACCCTTGCGATCACAAAGGGCTGACCATATGCTTAAGAATTGTCTGTGAAGAAATAAAGCTAACGCCTACTTGTATGTAAGCGTGTCTTATTTTTAAAGCCGACTTTTCACCCCCGAGCGAAACATTGATGCAGGCTGGCTACGTCATATCGGCACATCAATAACGCGAAAGTCAAAACACAGAATAATCACACGTTATGAAGCTCGCGCAAGACAATAGGTAACGAGGGAGCTGCATTGCCGATCACCTGGCCTCGGAAATGTTGATCAACCATACCGGCAATCCTACCGCTGGATCAGAAACATTTACCGTCCACGCACCCGTGGCAATTGCTTGATGGTTGATAGAAAATGTGAACATTCCGCATAGTCGTGAAACATAACGGTCTAGTCTTGGTATCTCTCGAAACCCGAGTCCTGTTTTCTTCACGCATACTTGACCTCTGCAATCCATGCACAAGCTTGCGAGCCTTTCACCCTCCATATCCATTCCGTTGCAGCCAACATCTCCGCGTGGAGTCTCCTTGGCCAGCTACTCCGCCATGATTGCTGTATAGGTGCATGCTCTCTGTTCTTACCAAGCTCCGAGGGTGAGTCTCGTTGTTCTACGTTGTGTCCAGGCCACTTGCGGCCTGCCTGCTACCCAAGCCGATCCTCTGGACGACAAGTTAGTTCTGGTAGGATTCTTGGAGACGGTCTGACATACGCAGCTTTTGTAGTTCGTCCAGTATGGGCTGCAGCGTCTCATCGTCGAACTTGGTGGCAAGCGATGGAATAAGAGTCTTTGCCTCGTCGGCAGAATCGGGACACAGAGATGCTACAAGTATTAGAGCACAGCGGAATGCTTTACAACACAGCATACGCACCTAGCATCGCCCGTTCGACTGTGGAGAAATTGGAGTGAGCGTCGAGAACCGCACCCATGGCGTTGAGATTCTCGCTCTGCTTGTAGCGCGAGAAAATCTCTAGGTAGTCAACGAACTGCTGGATGGCCCTGGGCTTCTTAGCAGCGCTCTCCCACACCAACATGAGTGTACGTACAGCGAGTCGTTGTGGACTCTGTCGGCGCCCAAAGGGTTCTTGCTGGGGTGCTTCCTCCTCGCGCTGTGGACGGCCGAAACAACGGCGCGGGCTTCGGAGGTTGACAAGGCATGTTCGCCGTCGAAGTCGCCCAGCTTAGGCTCTGCACCCAGCTCCTCATCTTGGGCCACGGGCGCCTTTGGTCGAGAGACCATGCGCGGGGCTTTGAAGACGGGCGGCTGCAGGGCAGGGCGGGGGGCATCTTGTCTCTCCTCGTCCATGGCGGAGTGTGGGCCGTCGATGTATATTGTGGATTGTATAGTGGAGACGGGACAGAGCCGCAGGCGCAGAGGATAGCAGGCAGGCCTTTGTTGCCGCGCGTCGAGCTTTGTACGGCGAGGTCTCGGACAGGGCCAACAAAGGCAGCCGCTTTGTACGCGTTGGGGATCGCGGGCACTGGCAGGCGGGACGCGACTGAGCCTGTTGTTTTTGGGGCCTCGATCGCACTCTGAGGTCGACCTTGGGGTGCGGCGGCGTGCGTGGGGAGGGCTTATGTAATCGGCACCCGCCCTGCGTGCTCGCCGCGTCCAGCTCCAGGTTCAAGAAGACGGCAAGAAGACAATGAGACTGGAGTGAGATTGGAGTGACTGGTCTCTACAGCATTGCTTGGGCGAGGCGGTGGCCTGTCCTCTCGTCGCCCGAGCCCTGATTGTGATGGGCGTCTGCCCTCGCTGCCCGCAGGCACACATGTACAATAGGCTCGCACACTGCCTCTGTGGCACCCGGCGACGCAGATCTGGCGAGGAGGCCATGGCCAGACGGTCCCCAGCCTAGTCGTCCGTCTGGTCCTGCGCCTGGTCCTAGCAGCGGGCGCTATTGCGGGCGACTACGGGGGCAGCGTGAAGGGGAGCATCGAAGGGCCTCACCTCACCCCGTCTCGCCTCACGCAGACCACGGCATGCACACGGCGAGCAAGCGCATGCAGACGCCCCGGCCTGTGCATGGCGGCCCAAAGCAACAACATGGCTCTGGTGATGACGGCGTGCGCCTCTGCCTCTGATGGAGATCGTCAACCCGTCCTGAAATTAAGCAGCTCTTGGCGTTGCAGGCAATGGACCATGCACCCCATGCACCTCCAGGCTCCTCACCCACACTGCAACTGCGCTCAACCCCAACCCAGTCTCGCGACCTCGCGAAGCCTCCCGTCAACCCGCCCTCCCCCTCACGCTCCCACCTCCCGCGCCGTTCGCCAGAGCGAAACCGAGAAAGAGAGTGCCCTTGCCTCGTCCAGCGAGCCGCCCGTCCCCCTGCTACCCCGTCCAACGCCTCGCTGTCAGCGTCAGCCTGCAAACCAAGGCCTAATTCGCGCCCTCCAGCCCCAGTGGCTCCCTTAGCCTCGACGCCCCTCCCACCAACGCATGCTGCCGACCGTCGTGCGCCTGAGCATTCCCTTCGATACCTCGGTGCGGTTCCTGGTGCTGGTATTGTCTTGTCACTGCGCTGGTGAAGCTTCACCGCCGCGCGAAGAGCCGCTGCCAACACACTCCCGCGCCCCTCACCCCCTCCGCACGCCTTGACAGCACCGCCGCTCTGCCGCCTCCACGCCTCCACTCCCCACCGCCGTTACCCAACTACCTTCCTTACGGCTTGTCGCCTCTGCCGCCTCTTCATCCCCTATCGTCGCTGCGTCGTCCCGCCCGTCTCTCGAGTCCTACCTGCGCCTGTTTCCAACCACCCCCTTGGCGGTATTTGGATCACACTACCCACACCTAGCTCTGGCACACCCCCGTCATGAGCACTCCTGGGGAGGGCCCGCCTTCGCTGGGAGGCCAGGGAGCTCTGCCACCGCAGGTCTATGAGGCCTATGATCCACGCAGCAATGGTCTGACTAGGCAGCCCACGAACCCGTATGACATGCAGAGCTCACAGAACTTGTCGCCGCAAAAGCACAATGGCCCGCCCACACGCTCCCTCACCGACCCCGATCAGCATCAGCATCAACAACAACAACAACCCCAGGATTCCAACAAGGAGAAGCCGAGGGGTCGAAGCAAGATTTGTGGAAAGTGCGGCGAAGGATTGACGGGCCAGTTTGTCCGCGCGCTCGGAGACACATACCATCTCGAGTGCTTCACATGCCACGTATGTATCCCCCATATCGTGTCTTTTCGGCCTCCCAAAGAGCGGAGCTCAAGTCTTCATGGCATCACTCCAGCTGGTCTTGTACCCTTGCTAACCCAGCCTAGGACTGCGGGAAGATTGTTGCGTCAAAGTTCTTCCCTGTCCCTGAGAAGCCACCGGGGCAGTACCCGCTCTGCGAGACGGATTATTTCCGGAGATTGGACCTGCTATGCTTCGAATGTGGCCAGGCTTTGAGGGGCTCGTACATCACCGCATTGGACCGTAAATACCACATCGAACACTTCACATGCTCTGTCTGCCCCACTGTTTTTGGCGCTTCAGACAGCTATTACGAACACGAAGGTAGCGTGTACTGCCACTACCATTATTCCACAAAATTTGCACAAAGATGCAATGGCTGCCAGACTTCAATCCTCAAGCAGTTCGTCGAAATCTTCCGTAATGGTCAGAATCAGCATTGGCACCCCGAATGCTACATGATCCATAAATATTGGAATGTGCGTCTGCACTCGACCGGCCAGCCTATTGCACCTGCACCCCATGATGTTGATGCGGATGCATCGGACGAGGTGCGAGACCGAGTGCGAAAGCAGGAGGAGGAGATTGAAGCAAAGGTCAATTGGATATGGAAGACCTTGTCAGCTTTTGAAGAGAAGTCGGCTACATGCATATCCGACATGCTTTTGCATGTGAGCAATGGCGCATATGTGGATGGTGTAATGGCGGCGAAAAAGTTCATCGTCCATGTCGAGCTTCTGTTCAAAGCCGCCGATGATCTCGATACACAGCTTGTGGCCAACACACCTAAAGGCTTGGCATACTCACGCGAGTCGAAACTCCTGTGCAAGAAGGTTGTTGCTTTCTTTGCGCTCCTCACACAGTCACAAGGCACTGGGGTGCGGAGGCTCGGCGTGACCCAGGAGCTCCTCTCGCTCGTTACAGGATTGGCTCATTATCTCAAACTCCTAATCCGAATTTGTTTGCAAGGCGCCTTAAAGTTGGAGCGTGAGACGCGGAGCGCCAATGGCCTAACCAACTTTCTTGCTCAGGTAAATTCACTTGACGCCCGCCTGGAGGAAGAGGTGCAGAAAGATCAGACCGTCGAATCTGCCATCCTTGTCCCGCGCTGGGCGGACGCTTGCCCAATATGCGACGCCCAGGTCGAAGATAAATGTTTGCACATGGATAATATGTCTTTCAACTACGGCTGCATGGTCTGCCGTGGTTGTGGTGCTGATTTGCGTAGTGACGTAAAGAACGCGTACTGGAGCAAGTCAAAGCAGAGGGTATTCTGTCCAGCGTGTGCCGCCGCACAACCCGATGCAGAAAGCGGTTTCGAAGCCATCACCAAGTTGCGACAATATGTGCACTTGTTGAAGGTCGCACACGCTCGTCTCATGGCAAACTTGCGGTCCAGCGGAGCAATACCCCACACATCCGGTAAGCAGACTTTCATTCATTCGTCGTCAATCAGCCATCACGCAGTCTTGACACCCTTGATCAGGCCGTCGCCCTCGCCGTACCAAATTGCATCCCGCTCACTAATATGTCTAGATGACCCGAATCTTACAGGTTATGACTCCTCGCAAGGGCACCGACTAGGCGACGCCAGTGGAGATGCGCAGCCACCCCATCTTCGCGAGGATGCTAGGTCAAAGTCATTTGGTGGCCAATCAGCTGCCGATGCCCAGAACAACCCCAATTCGAATTACGAACAGTCTATGACCGACATCAAGCGATTGCGCTCAACCCGCTTGGACAAACATCTTTCCCAAACCATGAAGCGCCCACGTGCATCTCGTATCATAGATGGACCTCAGGCGGTAGAAGCAGGTGGTAACAGTCAGATGAAAGGCGGAATGCAAATTGTTCAAGAACGCGAAGCCCCTGGCGATATCGACAGTACTACACTTGCTGTCAATTCGCTTGCTTTGGATGACATCGCACGCATGGCTGCACTCGAACAGCAACGTGAGCAACGTCCGAATGCATTCCGTGCTGGTGGAAGTGCGTTACTTGGACAGCAGGACCAAGCCAAGCTCCTCAATGGTCATCGTCGGGAAATGTCCGGAGGGCAGCCTATGAACGGCGGACGACCCCGCACCTACTTTTCAGAGCTCTCACCCCTCGAGTACTTCAAACTCAAGGGTCTAGCTGTACTCCAGTTAGGTCTCCTGCTTGACGACAACCAATACAACCAAGGAGATCTACTGGATCTGATTGAGCCTAAGCGATCAAATTTCTGGGGGAAGATTGGGTTCGGCAAGAACAAAAACAAACCGAAAAAGGGCAACACGAGTGTTGAGAAACCCGTGTCTGAAAGAGCAACATTTAGACAGTCCCTTGAACTGCTTGTTGAGAAATACGGTGCTGAATCCACAGATGGTGTAGGACCAGGCACCTTGAGAGTACCTGCATTACTCCAGGACGCTGTTACCGCTATGCGGAACATGGACATGTCAGTGGAAGGCGTCTTCCGCAAAAATGGAAATCTGAAGGCGCTCAGAGAGCTCGAGGAAGAGATTGATGCTAAAGGCGTGGAGATGGTGGATTTGAATTCTAAAAATCCTGTCATACTGGCGAACCTGCTCAAGCGGTTCCTTCGTCTCATGCCAGATCCGATCCTGACGCTGAAGCTCTATAGGCTGTTCATGACAGCCAACGGTCCGTGCCACTGACGATAGCCTGAGGATTTTCGCTGACAGAAACAGAAATACCCGACGAAGCACAGCGTATGAAAGTGCTCCATCTTGTATGCTGCTTGTTGCCCAAGGCCCACCGTGACACGATGGAAGTACTGTTTTGCTTCTTGAACTGGGTGTCCTCGTTTCACACTGTTGACGAGGAGACGGGTAACAAGATGGACACATGGAACATTGCTACCGTCATGGCTCCCAATATTCTACGGGAAAATAATGAGAAGGAAATGAAGAGTGTAGACCAAGGCGCGGTCAGGGTCGTCTTCGACTTGATCGAAAACAACGATGAGTTTTGTGAGGTAAGCAGCGCTTGCCTTTGATGTTGAGAGTTTATTAACTCTGGGCAGGTCCCAGAAGAGATCGTTGATCTTCTCAATGACGACAGCTCACCTGAATTGACACCAAAGGAAATCATGAAGCAATGGGAGCAGCGTGGCAAGAACCCCACAGCCGCCGCTGCCCCAGGGTCTTCTCCGCGCAACCAATCCGGTGCCTCATCTAGGAAAGATCAACGTAATGCTCCGCACATCACACAGGCGGATCACAACCCCCAAGCGTGGGCAGGTGAATCATCTGTACGCCACGTACCGGGGGTGGGTGTCCCCAACTACCCGCCATCCAACAACCACAGTACCCCACCCCAACAATACGACCTGGGTACCCCCAATCTTCCGTACAGTCAACCCGCGCCCGGATCCACTGAGAGTCATCGCACAGGGTCCCCCCATCGTCACAGTTACCGCTCCCCAGCGATGCAGAAGCAGACGCAACTTGGCACTGCCGGTGCAGGTTGATTTGAAGGCAAGACTTGGCGAATATTGGAGTAAACAGGCGTTGGTCGATTTTGTTCTTTGATCTGTTTCGCAAAACGATACCAAGCAAGTGCGGATACCACAAAGTGGAAAATTGGTGTTTTTTTTTAATCTTCAGATTCTTGGACACAGGCTTACCTGTGTGTCATGTTCTTTCACCTCAATCATGGCAGGGTTTTATGATCGTTTGAGCTTGAGACGTTGGCATATTCCCCCGCGACAGGCATACGACCCCCATATGGCGGCATTTGAAAAGGGCGTTTCTGGGTACGTGAGATGTTTTGTTTTGCCATCTGCCATTTGCCATTTGCTTCGAAACGCCGCTTTGCTTGCCTGGGCTGGATTTTTATGGATGGAAGGAGGGTAGATGGCAAGTTTGGCAACTTGATATGAAAGGAGATGGAAGGGGGTACGTTGTCGAGGGCCCAGGTAGTAAAGTGGGCTATTGGACAAGCGCATGGCTTTTGGTGGATTGGAGGTTGTAGGCTTCAGGTTAATCGCTTGATTGCCTTGACTGCAGGATGGATGGACTGCAGCTATTTTCTGATGGGATTTGGGGTTCTTGAAACTAGTTAAAGAAAACTTTCTCTAATACAGAAGGGTTTCACATTCTCATGTGCCTCCCACAACTTTTCCCATCCTTTCCCCGTTGTACACGAAGGGCCCATAATGCCCCAGGTGAAGGTATCAGATGGGCATAGCTACACCTGGCTAGGTTAGCAAAATCTTGCTCGGCTCAACTCGGCTTATTTCTGCTCAGCCTGAATCAGGCTTGCTCGGATTTGCTCGGGCTTGCTCATGGTCAAAATCATTGTGCCTTAGGCTGATCATGATTGTCAATGCAACGGAGGCCACGTGTAGGTAGGAAGACACTGTCACTATGTTCACTGAAATCGATCAATCTCTACCTATCTATCTAGGAGGCTACCCTCTCTTATATAGCCTATCTATAATGCATCCTAAACTATCTTGAAACAGCATAGGTCTTTAGATACCTTCATCCGGCCTCATTTTGACTCGTTCGAGGTCCCGCAAAACCGCACCTCAGGGCAACACGAACCATACAACTGGACGCGAATCTAGATTCAATAAAGTCCGGGGTTGGGCCTGAGCTTAAGATCGACCGATACCATATATATATCTTAGCCAAGTCCTCCCCAGGGGTTCCGGTTCCTGAACTCATCATCATCTGAGCCATGTTAGAAGGCGGACGCCTTGTCTTACCACGTCGAGAGTAATGCCCAGAATAGGAAGAATGGCTACTACAGCAGTCCACGTTTCTGGGGCTCCATTATTGCGATCGATCTTAAGACCTGTTCGGATTCATGATTTTTTCCAATCGGTGCCGCGCCGATTCGGCGTTTTGAGGCGTTTATAGCTCCGCTTGATCCCAGTTGGAACCAAGAGGCTCCGATTCTAATTAAGGTCTCCGTTTGGATGTTTCCGATCAGCTATCCCTTATGTAGCTGGATACGAGGAAGGCGTTCTCAGCCTAGCACAATTTTACTAGTAAAACGCCTCTATTTCTGAATGGAGCTGGAACGGAGTCCCTCAAACCGAATAACCCCAAGGATTCCGATCAGAATTGTGAAATTCATGAAAACGGGCTCGATTTCTGGCAATCGGAGGCTCTAAATTGGAGGGAAATCGTGAAACCGAACACCTTGAAAGAATCCAACGCTGATAGTCTTAAGTTTCTCCAGCGCTATCAGGCAGCTTGGTCTTCCTGCAGCCATCTTGAACGAAATCCAATGCCGACTTAGGACTCGACACCAACATTGCGTTATACCTAAATTAGCTAGTAAAGGTCGTCCACTCTACACAAAACTCTTTAGAGTCGATCCAGTGGGAGTACTATGTCTCAGATTACAAGAGATATGGCGAAAAGGGCAGGAAAATTTATACAGGAGATATAATTCAGATAACCCTCTTGTACAGTACAGTAGTGTCCCATCAGTGGGTGTCAAATATGTACATTATTCTTGCGATTCAATCCAACTGCCTTCAGGTCATAGCCCGCGAACATTTCGGCCAGGTTTCTGGGAGAAAGTTGTGGAAGCGGACCCCCATCCGTAGTTGCGAGTTTCACTGAAAACGGATATTGTGTCCAATCGCGAAAGGCTTTTACATGTGGTAGCGATGAGTATCCTTTGACTTGGTCTTTACACCGCGGTGTCGTGATCAGTTCTGTACCGAATAAAAGACCAACCAGTACAGCGAGATCTCGAACCGCGTCATTAGCTGCAGAATGCTGTTGCGAATTATGACGATTATCAATAATTCCTAGACCTTGAACTGCACCTGTGAGTCCAAGTCGAAGGCCTTCGCACTGCGCTGTCACAAGTTCCTAGAAATCTACCCAGGCCGAAAAGTAAGAAGCAAGTGAAGGATAATGTTTAGATATCCATTTAAACTCTATTTGCAAGTCGTATCCGACAAGGATAAGTTTACCAAGATTCTGGAAGTCCATTAAGATTTTTTTCAGTCGCTGGACCTGCTTGAAGCTCATTCTCTACGTATATCGTTTCGCCATGTCTTTTAAATTCATACTCTTTCTTATTCCTCTAGTGAATTTCGATGGCAAATGCCCGAGCATAAGTTTCATCAAAGAAGCACAACTAAGAGTATTGCGAGGCCCATTTCGCTTATTATCGCCGGCGATGCTTCTATGTCGAACGCTACAAGAATATTATTTAACATGCAGTCTTTCAGTCCTTTAAGGCCCGTTATTTTGGAACTCCAAAGTGGTTCCATGTGAGTGGTCTTGAAAAGTGGTTTGCCATTCCTAAAAATCATTGTTTCAGTGCAGAGGACCGAAGTCGGCTAATCGTATTAAATGGAGGCAACAAGCTGAGCTGGAGGATATTGGGTAGGGATACAGTGCAGGTTGCGCAGAGACTGTGGCTGTAGTGAAAGTTGCAGCGGTGTCGTGCGATCAGAATTTGTTGGGACTATAGCTAACGACTAGAATGGCGAGAGATGGCGTAGGCTTTTTAAGGAAATTTTTGACTTATATTTAAAGTGGGATCCGTGGTTCCTTAGGTAAGCCTAAAAATAGAGTGTGGTAGGTAATATACATAGAAGACTAAAGTGGTTTACGCGTCAACGTCCCACAGGCCAGCGACGTATCGACCTCAAACTCCCTTGCACGTGTGGTATCATCCTTGGCTTGTGTTCCCGGGCATCTGCTGAATCCTTTGCTTAATGGAGAATCTGAATCAAAGCGCTCCGTTGACGATGACATTCATCCCAATGCTATCCTGTCGCACAAATAGGCCGAGGACCAGAGACGAGCTTGCTTGTAATTCATTGAAATCAAGCCTTCTGATTAACTCTGTTTAATGTATGTAGAAACAGACTGACAAGATTCGCCAAAGAGGTACTCATCCACCCCAATCTTCCACTCCACTTCAATAGTTTGATCGACAAGTCAAAGGCTACTTTTACGGTGGACGAATGGATTTTGGCTGTTTACAGATGGAATAGTACTGCTTCGAAGTCAACAAAGGCTGGATTTCCCAAGAGTGCATAGCTGGTACAATTATCGACGAGACTTTCGATATTATGCTACCCGAGGGAAAGTCTGGATGGAATTGGCGCGCACGCACTCTGCATGAGCGAAGAGCTAGTCGAACCTAGCCACCTCCTATCCTACGAGCTTATTGGGGCCCAAAATCAGGCTTGAAACAAGCACAATCGCGTGGGCTCATGTTGGCTCAAGGCGAGCTTAGTAGTGCTCAGCCACAGCTCAAGCTGTTTACTTATTGCTCACGTTACACTCCTATATAGGTCAAAATTAATTCTAGAAAAAGCTTTATGTGACAGCAGATTTCGCTCAATTGTTATCCGCTATTTTCCTCGTTGCGTTTGATCATGTCTTGGCGTACCTGGGGGCTCCAGGACGTCTCTTTCACTTGCCCCAACAAGCCCTTCACCTTCTCACTACCGCCTCTCACTTATTTGCTGCGGGTATTCCTTCTCCATTCCATCGACTGTCAACAACGAGGAGCTACGCGTGTCGCACGCTTCACCTTCGCCATGAATCAAGCCACTGAGATGCTACTTCTACGTATGCAGCTACATGGAATCGACTCGCTGCTCCAGGATATAGCAGCTAAAGCCCTGGAATACACGCGAGCGAGTTTGCAACGGCGGCGCGATGAGATACAGGAACAGTTGAAAGCTATGTTTGAGGCCATCGAAACCGACGACATGGAGCACCCAGCTCGAGGCGATAATCATCCAAAAGCAAAACTCTCTATTGCGCAATACCTTTTCGGAGGCTTTGTGGTCTCTATGTCATGGTATTTGGGCCACCTCGGGAACAAGTTGCGACTTCTTGCGGGGGCGCTTGCGTGGTTCACATTTCCCCAAACAGATGAAGGCAAGTGAGCTCGGAGATCGTTTCTTTTGCGAATGAGCACAGTCAGTAGGTAGAGCTAACATGCACCAGCAGGCGCCTTCACAGACGATGAGGCTTCACGCGCCATGTGCTCTTCCTGCCTCGACAAGTTTCCTACCCTGCAGATGCTCCATTTACCATGCGGGACGCTCAAAGAGAATGGCACGCATGCCTACTGTGGCGCCTGCCTGGAAGCCATGTTCCGCGCCTCTGTCGCTGATACTTCGCTCTTTCCACCGCGTTGTTGCAATGCAGTCATCCCACTCGCCTCGTGCACGGCTTTCCTGCCCGAGGATCTGGTGGCCCAGTTCATGGAGAAGACGGATGAGTTAGCAACCCCAAACCCTACATACTGCAGCAATTCGGTCTGCGTCAAGTGGGTGCCACCCAAGTATATCATCGCCCATGTCGCTGTGTGCCTGGCATGCAGACACAAGACTTGCACCTTGTGCAAAGGCGAAGACCATGGAGGACTTTGCCCCGCCGACGAAGGCGTACAGCAATTGATGCACATGGCAGAGGGGCATGGGTGGAAGGCTTGTCCGCGGTGCAGAAACATGGTCGAACTAAACACCGGTTGCTATCACGTCACGTATGTGTTGCTATCTCTTCTTATCTTTCTTTCTTTCTTTCTTTCTTTCTTTCATACTTAACTTAACCCAGATGTCGCTGCACGCACGAATTCTGTTATCTCTGCTCGGTAATGTGGAAAACATGTGATTGTAGGGAGTGGGATGGCGACGATCAAGAAGAAAACTTTTATGTAGACTATGTCGATAATGATTGGCACGAGGATGCTCGTTACAACAACATCGACGATAATAGGCGGAGTAATGACCCGGCTCTTTGGGGTCACGGTGGTATTCATTACGGGGATAAGTGGGTGGAGCCTGATCCTTACGGCCAGGTGGAAGACGAAACACAGCCCCCGCTTGAACCTGAGCATGAGTGCACGCTGTGGAGGCTTATTCAGCGCGACCATACCACATGCTCCGACTGCAACAACGTCCTTCCATAGATCGTCTGCTGCGTCGAATGCGATGGGCGCATCTATATCCGATGTCTTCGTAGGAGTGGGTGGTACTGCAGGTTTTACCTTAAAGAGAGCTTGCTTTCCGGTGCACAGATAAGTAATTGACTATATATGAAAAAGGTGAGGGGATTTTCCTTTTGCATTAGCTGGCAGAGAAAGGGGGCAATATCGAGATTTTGCAGACACCGGTATTACATGTATTATGTAGATACTTGGATTCTTGTCGGCCCCCACCCTTTTCAATAAAACTATGACCAGCTATCTCCCAACTTCTTCTTTCTCTTACATTTGTACACATGCTTGAACGATGTGATGGTTGTACATGCTCTATATAAGGGAGTGTCTTCATCCCTGGAACACCTTGCTAAAAGGGCTGAAACTCTCATTTTAAGGGTGATAGTAGACATGAGTCCCAAATTGGAGGACTAATACCCCCAATATCGCCTATTATAAAGATGAACTAGCCTTTGTTAGGGTCTAGTGCATTGCATCGTTTCCAACTGCCTCACCTACTTCCTAGTCGCCACAACGAACAAGCGCGGATATACCAATACCACCCTTCCATCGTTTAGCTTCGGATATGCTTCTGCTAATCTTTTCTCATACTCGTCCAGGTATTCCCTCTTTGCGTCTTCGTCCTTCTCCATCCTATGCAGAAATGGTTGCAGCCCCGTCCCCTTTACCCATTCCACAATGGCTTTGGGATCCGCAAGTAGATGATGATACTCTGTCCTCCAAACATCCACATCCTGCGCCAGGGGGTCTAGTGCGTTCAAATATGCAGATATGGGCTCCACAGGATCAAGGTCAGGCCTCTGCGTATCACCCAACACGCCGACATTGGCGTCCGCGAAGAAGGATGACCAAGGTCTGTCTGGAAGGAGAGCAACCTCCCGCATCAGCGCATGCGACGGCTCGTTGTAGTTGTCCGGCATCTGCACCGCTAACACCCCACCTGTACCTAAGCCCTCCACCAACCTCGTTAGCGTAGGGATTCGCTGCCCGCTCCTCAGCCAATGGAACACCGCGTTGCTAAACAGAACCTGCGTGCCCTGCGGTGCCTCAAACGTCCCCACATCACCGAGCTGGAACTCGACATCTGGGAGCGTGGCCCGCGCTCTCTTCAGCATGTCTGGACTGGAATCGAGCCCCGTGATGCGGGCGCCAGGAAAGGCGGAGAGCAGGGCTTCAGTAGAGTTCCCCGGACCACAGCCTAGATCTACGATGAGCTGAGCCGAGTTGCCAATGTGCGGCGCGAGCTGCGCAATGAGATCGTACACTGGACGAGTGCGATGCGAGTGAAATTTCAAGTACTGTGTTGCGGACCAGTCCTTGGCGTCTGGAACTGGCGAAGAGGAGGCCATCTTGCGGCGTGAGCAGCTGAGCAACCTTACAGACAATACGTTAGGTGCATGAGCATGAGGAATGAAGCCTGGTGTTCTTCTTGATGAGCAGGGGTTGTAGGCGCCGAGAATTGGCCTTGATGTCAATGGAAGTTTGCGAGATGAGGGGTGACTGCAGGCGTGGCGTATCATGGTATGTGGGATTCGGGCCGATGTAAGGGGCCTCGTATTAGCATTCGCCGAGAAGATCGTTGGTTCCAGCCTAACTGTGGCTTTTGCGTGATGGTGAATGTAAGCTGGATGTCAGTCAGGAGAGATGGCAAGGTTCGCAGAGCTGACGAATCAAATGACGTGAGGAGTGGGGTAAGAGTGGGGGCTTGGACGCGAGCCCCATGACGTCTTGTACCATTCAGTATCTAAAGCTCTCCGGCACGAGTCTAAGGACCATAGCCTTGATTACCGATATATGTCTTGCATGAAATTGCCAGACGTGTGAGCAAATCCTTCTGGCCTAAATACAGCACCTGAACAGGCATAACCCAGCATAAGGATATGAGGAATGGGAAGATATATTCGGCCATGCACTACCTGGGCTTTGTAATTTCAGGGTAAGACGTTGTATCAATACTGTACTCTATTGACTGGGAAGGGGATTCTGGAATCCGGGCCTTGGTACTGATGACTACCACAACGAAGCTGTCCAGTTCACCCCTCGACATTTGCGTTTGATCATCGCCCTGCTACAGTCAGCTTGTTTATGTACAAAGCCAAGTAATCTGACGAACCGCATATACATTCCAAGTCAAATGGCTCTGGAGATGTGGTACGACCGCATGAGGTTCAAGACTCTCTAGCTTTCCTTCTTTAATCAAAGCTAAGAGGCTCGAAGTAAGACTGACAGTACCATCCATACTACTTCCAGATGGTGTGCCCCGCGTCGCTTTTCTTTCTGCTTGGTAGGCTTTCCATGTGTTCTTTCCTTCGACTTCGGCCATTAGCTTCGACCATATGCCTACAGGGATACTAGGGTCTGAAGAAAAATCGCCTGTAAGGGCGAATACAGCACGGAAAGTGGATGGCATTTCGGCAGAAGATGCGCTGATGTTAATTGTCCAGTCGATAAATGTGTTGTCTCCGTCGAGAACATTTGCGAATGAATCGGATGAAAGATCACCTGTAAGCATCGCACGGGCGCTTGGACTGTATAGTTTTGCAATAGCGGATTTGACTGAATCTCTCCACTCCCCATCTGAATTGTAGTTCCAATACTGTGTCTCGGGGTATACGTAGCCGAAGACTTCAGTATTACGAATGTCGTTAGACGTCCAGAAAGACTGTGAGTCCTTCCAAAATGGCTTCAGTGGCCAATTCGCATCTATCACAGAGTTTCTCGGGATCCAGAAGTTCCACTTGTCTCCTACATTTTCGGGTTGAAGCCAAACATTGGGATTGGCAGCTTGATACAATGCCATCAGGCGGTCAATGTTTCTGCCAATAACCCTTAGCTTCAGTGTTGATATTTAAGGATGGCTTACCTACGTATGGTGAAGCATGAATAAAGGGTCAAAGGCAGAGTAGTCTACTTGAGTCATATGGCCCTGATCGACAATGATGCCGTCATTGGGATTCTTATCTACGCCCCCAACCGTGTTGTGCATATATCCATGCGCTGCTTCAAGCGCTTCGCAGAAAGAGTTAAAGGTGGCTTTCTGAAATGCACTACTCACTCCGTCTTGCCGAGCTCTTTGCTCACTCAAGTAATCTTTTTGAAATGCTCCTGGCTGCGAAATGGCATCGAAACGACTCGATGAAGGCCAGCGCAATGTCCGATTCCACTGGTTAAACTGAAAAGATGAGTATTCAAGAAAAAAAAAAACAACTTTGAGTTCACAAACCGGAAATAGAAAGTCTTCTTGAGCTACTGGATGGAATTCATAGCTATAAAGCGGGTTGTTGATAACCTTTTCGCTTCCATCCGGACCATTGATAGTGAGCTTGGGAGACGTGAAGAGCTCAGGAACACCGCCATCAGTGGTTCCAAGAGCGGTGTCCCAATAGGGAAGTCGTAAAGATTCGGCAGCAGCAGCCCAGCGCTCGACGTCTACTTTTGCTTGGTATGATATTGCCTTGACGTGTTTAAAAAGCTCTTGCTGTGTTCACCAAAAGTCAGTTAGCCCATTCAATTTTTCGGGTGCTTAGTATCAAACCTCAAAGAGGGCCAGGTAAGGACGATGCCAAGTCAAGAACAGCCTGTTCGTGTGCGGACAATACCCTGAGATGGGAACTCCTGGCGTCCCTACGGCGTCCTGCCACACTACATATGGTCTTGCGTGTATACCTGTGCTATATAAGCTCTGTGCAACATTACTAGTATCTTTCCCACGTACCAGTAATGCTGTAGTATGAAAGAGGGTCGCTCTGATCCACGTTTTGAAATGCAAGCAACCCGAGCATGTACAAGGCGAACTGATCCGGATAATTCGCATGAAGATCACGAATCTCACGTCGAACAGAAGGTCGTCCTGTCATATCAGCTCTAGGGCCTTTTTCGCCGCGGCCTAGATGCTTGCCATTGCTGTGACTCAAAACTCCGGTTGTTTGGTGCCTCGCAGCAGCACCTCCGTCTCCAGCCACCCAAGGCGCAGCAGGCTCCATAGGTGTGCACGTGGCGAACGAAGCGAGGGCAACCGTGACAAAGAGGAGAAAATGGCTTACGGACCTCATGGCGATGTGGAGGTCGCGTCGGAGACGCGGCTCTTCTTTGAGGTAGGAACGACGTATGAGACCAAAGCGAGGGTGATTGGTCAGCCTGAGGGCAAAGTTTGGCAGACAAGTTTTATGGCGGAGCGAAGGTATAACAAATATGGGCGTGTTTGATAGCTCACGGCGAGTGAATAGTGGCGGTGAGCTGCGGACGTTGTCATGCCAGGTCATGGGTTGTCGAGTGGATGAGAGGGCAAACGGGAAAGAAATGACGCCGATACGATCTGAACCCATTCCAGCTTCACCGCCAATCTGCTGCAGGCGACGAGGCGTTTGCATGAACCCGTTAGTGGCGTTGAGCGAAGTCGTCCTTCCTGGTGGAGACTGTCGTGTCGTCTTGTGGGACTACGCCCAGTGACCTGCCGTCATGTTGGTCTTCCCACGCGATGGCCATTCCCAGTTGCTATGCAATAAATTGTCTGAGTGGTTCTGTCAGCTGTCATCGACCATGGCGGACCCGCGAGGTGAAACATGTACCCGCTCACTTTTTGGCGGGCGGGAAATTTGCAAAGTGAAAGGGGAGTGATGATTGTGAGGTCCTGTACCGTATGACGGCGGCGGCGAGAATGGGGAGGCGCATAGTTTGTACCTGCCCGAGTTTGGGTTACGTTGCATGACCAGCCATCTATGTCACGGCCCATGCGATGGAGTGGAATGACTGAGGAGGCTTATATCAACAATCTAAGGGCGTAGTAGTAGCAACAGCAGCACGGACCGGGAAAACGGCAAGCCAGCAAAGCACTTTGGAAAAAGATGCATACATGTACGACAGAATAACCTGAGCATGCTCATCAATCGGGCTAAATCACCTTTATGCTGTTGTGGAACGCTATAAAGAAGGAAATGATGAGCAACGTCGTAGTTATTAACCCCTAGGAACCGTTGTGCAAAGCCAAACCCCATCGTCAGTAACCGTATAACCGGTTGTGAGTCGTGGCATCGTGTACTTCACGAGATCGTTTCTGGCGAAGTAGTCTCGTGCTACCTTTACCGCACTCAGATATCATTGTAGCCAAGGAACCTTTTGTCCAGTCCTTTGTCAGCAACAGCCCATGCCCATGCACGTCCAGCTTCCCCACACCACAGAGCCGAGGGATCATTCGATGATTGCAACATGCCATCTTTGGCCATTGACTTGATCTCGTGTCCCGTGGTATAGGTCAAGAAATGCTCAAATTGTTTATCATCGAGAGCCAAGGCATTGCCACTGATCCCATGGCACAGGCATGGCTCTTTGGTCAAAAGCCCCCTTTCCCATATGCACTCCCTACCTTTGGCAATGACTCGGTCAATGCGCTCTTCTAGTTTCGGAAAATGCTTCTTGATGGAGAGCAAGGAAGCGATGACACCGGGAGCGCCGTGGCAGAATTGTACAAGTCTATCGCGGCCCGGAGGGAGCGAAGAGGGGAAGTTGCCGCTTTCGTATTGATAGCTGAGCAAAGCACCTAGTTCAGCTTCGAGTTTCGGGGCCCAAGAAGCATCCGTGAGGACAATCTGGGTTATGATGCCGATCGCACCGTGAACTGCACCAACATACGCCTTTCCGTGCCATTTCCACGGTCGCGGACTGGCCATGATGTTGTCGATAACTTCGTCCGTAGTGTCCTCTATCAGTTCTGTGATTTCCTTGTTCTCTGTGAAGGCTCCGCGCACAAGCCGTAGCAGATATAGATAGCCGGCACGGCCATAGAGCCATTCATTGGACGCATCAGGCTCAATGGTCACGGCGGCAAAATCGCAAAGCTCTTTGGCTGTGTCTGGGTCTTTTGCGGTCACAGCATACAGAGCGAGAAGAGACATGATGTCGTCGCTCACACCACATTTACTTGGAGAGGGACCCTTGTACTTTTTAATGTTGGCTTGTGCTTGCTCAATGTAGGCTGCAGACCACGTGTTCATGGGATAATCGTCAAGAAGCAAATCCGGATATATCCGATGGAGTGCATAGAATAGGTATGCAACCGAAATCGGCCCATAGTAAATTCCGCCGCCAGGAGGCACTTGGTGAGGAGGATACTCGGTGACAAGGCGATTGAGCGAGGCCAGCAGCTGCTTGTGGGGATCTCGTCTTGACAGGTCGGCGTCGTTGCGGAAATAGCGCGGTATGGACGTAGACTCTGGAGCTGGAGGAGCGGATTGTTCGCTCATGGCTTTTTAGCGGAAGTTAAAGACGGTTAGAGACTGTGACTGCGTGCGTGGCTGCGTGCGTGCGATCGTCGGGAAGAGTAGTCCAGCTCCCAGCCACAGGAAATCAGGTGACGTCAGCGGGGTAACAGCGGGCAAAGCGGTTGCCCCACTTGCGGACAAGCAACGTAGTGAGCGAGGAGAGAATAGACCACCTATTAGGCGAGATGGGATGAATGTGTTGCGCGAAGAAAAAAAGGGGGTGAGAATCTGCCTCCGATGGCATGATGCCAACCTTATACTAACACGCTTGCCTGCTCGAGCGCTCGACACCTGGCACCTCTAGTGACAGCGGGCACCAAGACGGCACGTGATTTCAGCGCATCACGGATCTCAAACAGCCAGGATCAAGCGTGTTTGCACGTGACCTTGCATTCACGGACGCACTTGCACCACTGAAGGCCGAGTGAACGAAGCATGCAAGTGAATGGGTCATTGAACGGCTTAGTTACGTAACCAAAATTATTTTCCATGTTGATTCTGCTTATGGGGCCTCATATTCTCCCAAACGTTGGCATCTGGCGCCATGTGCGGCCGGAAGAGCCTGGATGATATGTCCCGAGTATCCAAGGAGTTGAACTGCATCCCGCTCGTAGCATGCTCATGGGAGCTCCTGCAGAAATTTTCCTCTTGATTCGCTTGCGATTGAGCAGAATTATCGGTAGGTTGGTCTAAATTCTTCTCAGTGGCAGGGAGCTCTGGAATGTTGCCAAGTGGCTCGACATTGGCTTCATTTGTTGGTACCACCACCACGCTATCTAGCTGCTCAATGGATTCGGAACTTGTTGTACCGGCGACGGTGGCTTTCGTTTCAGGAATCACCGCAGAGGCGGTTCCTGTGCAACGTTAAATCGTGTAACACAATCTCAGTGCAATAGCCTACCGTGAAGTTGCTCAGACATATCTTCGTCACCTCCACCATACGGAGGTGGGAGCGTGGCTAGTCGTTTCTCTTTCAGTTGCCGCTTTCGTCGGAGACGCCAGAAGAAAATAATGATGGCTGACACAAATACAAATCCACCTATGCTCCCCCCAGCAATTGCGCTAGCGTTAGTACTGTCTCTTGCAGACTCAGCGGGTGGTGGACGAGGAGTGATGGTTGTGGGTTGTAAACTAGGTGTAAGCTGATTTGTGATGATTGTCGTGATAAAGACCGTCTGGTCATTGGAGATGGACGCAATGGTTTCCAGGGCTGAGGACTGCGGTGTCGTCTGTCTAGTTGTGCTCGCGAGCCAAGGCGGCCCATCAATGAAAGTGGTGGGTTTGATATCGGATTTTGATTCGGATGCTGGGAAGGAATTCAGCGGCAGTGATAAAGATGGTCTTCCACTCATTGTTGATATTCAAGTAAGAAAAAGTAAGAAAAAGCAAGCACTATTTTGATTCCTATGCCGCATTGCACGGTAGTCATGAATATAGAGCCGACATGCAGATCGGTTGACGTATGGCTCCAGGCATGATCGAATCTGCTCTTCAAGACGTAACGGCATACGCAACCGATGAGACTAGTATAAACGTACCAGTACCTGATGGACGAGGCTTTTTATCCTCTGGACATCCACGCTCACATGCTGACACTAGACAGCAGCCTGCCCACTGCAACGCAGAACAGACATACCACTGCCCCCCGTTAGGGCAGTCGTTTAGTTGGGGATTTTCAGCATGGACATGCATCCGTCCAGAGTTTTTTTGGTCATAGACAACAAGGGGTCTAGGGCGGTCGTGAGTTTAGGATAAAAAACTTTGTAAAGCGTACTTTCGGCTGACAAAATGCGAGGTCCTTTAGTGCGACGCCTCTGCATTAACACGACACATAAAAGTCCCGTACCGTCCGTTTCGTAGGTTGATTTCACCTTTTCATCAGTGAGAGGTGATCGCGAAAATGCTCCCTCTGGTAGGTTTGGGGGGTCGCATTAAATTGAGAAAGATGGGTGAGGCTCTCTCATTTCCCACAGTCTTTTTTCCTTCGTTGGCAGGAAGGCCACCTTTTCGTAGACATCTGAGGTTGCGTCACGAGGCTGGACAGGTATGTGCGCGGTGTCCGTTTTCACCTTGCATACCAAGTGCTACTAAAGTTGTGTAACCCGGGTCCCTGAGATCAGAGGCTGGCTCGGCAGTGCTTGGATCACAGGAAGCCGAAAACCTTCAACATGTATCACACTAAGTCAATGAGTCGCAAATGAGCGCAGGCCGGGCGTCCGCAGATCGCCAGCGGAACCAATCGCTGTGCTCGGTTCGGGCGCACCGGCTCCCCTTCCACTCCCGTACTCCCTTGTGAGCACATCCGCGCTTGATTATATGTCGATTACACTACTAAAGCGAGGACGCGTGTACGCTGCGTCTAGTAACATTCAAAATCGGGGCCGTTAGAGAATGCATATGGGAACGCCCTATGTGGTGATTATCCGACACGAAAACAAATAGGAATTCACAGTATCGAACCCATTTCGAAGATAGCAGAGCATAGTGTCAACGTAAAATAATAGGGGCCTTATCATGTTCATCCTGTGAGCCGGAAAATTTGCCGACATCTGAGCCTTTGGTCTCAAAGTCGGTACACGAGTTTCTCGGCACTGACGGGCCTCATCCACTCCTCAGACCTGTCAACCTGTCGTTCCTCCATTCTTCCAGCTCCAAGTAAAAGAAAACCGTCGTTGACTACTCTGTCTAGACCTCCAGGCATCAGTCTAATCGGCACAGGCTTGATGCTTGCCCCGGTACTAAGCCAGCGATAAAATTTCACAGCAAAATCTCGGGCCGCTGCAGATTTCCGAACGGTAAATCCTTGGTACTGTATCTCCTCGCCGAGGCCTTCCCAGACAGCGCCGTAGATGGGCTCAACCTTGAGTTGGTCTGCGCTCCAAGCACGACCCGCCCGCGATCTCACCACAGCGCTCTGTCCACCGTCGACTAAGATTGAAGCCACTTTTTCGACCGAGCTACCCTCGGATATGCAGTCATAAGCGTAATGAATTCCTGTACTGCCTGTCATATTCATGATTTGTTCTGGCCTACAGTGACATCGTAGTTAGCACTTGTCCAAAATACCTGTTTCAAGTCAACTTACCAATCTTCGTCCCTATAGTCGACTAGCTGTTCGTACCCGTAAGGCTCCGCTTGCAGCATCTTCCACTTGGACTTGCTAGCCGCACCAAAAAGTCTTATATTGTTTCCACTCGCCTTTGCACTAATTCGGATCATCTGTGATGCAAAAAGGCCAACAGATGTGGAAGCTCCGTAGATGAAAAAGTTGAGGGTGCTACCCGTACTGTTGCTTCGACTCTTGAACCATTCCGGATGCTCTTCAAGTACTTTCTTTGCGTCGTACTCGAACGGTGCTTGGAGGCCTAGTCGGTACCACATTCCTTGTGCAGCAGTCAATGCCACGAGACTGACACCTGCAGCTTCTTCTAGCATCAAACTACCTGGAACCTTCCATACGAGATCCCACGAAACCACAAGGTACTCTGCAAATGCACCAGGTCTATCGTTCACGGAGCATGCCCCCTGCAAGAATCCAGACACACGGCTGCCGACGTGTAGACCGCTAGAGCTTGGAACTTCATGTCCAAGGGAGACGACAGTGCCCGCGAAGTCACTTCCCACGGTTCTTCCTGAGCTTGCCAGCGGATGTTGGACGTAAAGGGGATCGATCGGATTCAAAGAGACGGCTGCAACTTGTACCAAGACTTCTTGAGGGCCAGGCTCCGGCTGAGGTATGCTCTCCACTCTGGCTGTGCGAGCAGGAGCGTCGAGAATAAGAGCTTTCATCATGAATTTGCATACGGTCTAGGATCGGTTCAGATTAATGGTATGCTCAGAGAAGCCCCGGGTCTTAATAGTTTATTTAGTTGCACAGTTACGATAGGTAACTACCGCCAGCTGCATTACTCAGCTAATTGGTATGCTGGCACCATCAGTATATTACCAAGCCGCGCCCTCCGAATCTTTTCCGCAGCCCCGGGTAATATCCGAACTGAATCCGAAGCACCTCTACAAAAGGAGATAATGAAGGAGAAACATGAAAAAAATTGATTACAATCAAGGTTTCAAAAAGCCAGAGTAAATTTTCCTACCAATGGAATTATATTTGATCAGATTGCGCTCTGCAGGGAAGGCTCTAACGGTTCAGTTTCCCTTGATCAAAACTTGCTTCTCTTTCTTTAGGTCTTCCACAACATCGATGGGGATTTTCAAGACTGTTGCTACGATATCTGCTGGAGTGAGTGCTAACCACTGCGTCAAAGGAATGTCGGCTACTCGATCGCTCTTGTAGAGCTCGATCCATGTTAAGTTCTGTGTTTCTGAGGTATTCTCAATATAATGACCTGAGGACATTAGATTCATTGTTGGACCAAGGAACAAAGTTGAAATTGTTACCGCTATTATCCGGAAAGACCGCAGTATCACCAGCCGAGAAGTCAAAAGTGCGAGAATTGCTAGCTCCAATAAAGACCGTAGCGCGAGCCTCTCCCTCATGGAAGTATAGCCATTCCTCAGCCTGAAGGATGTAAGCTCATTGCAAGGAGAGAAACCCTAGTATGCTCACGGTCGGGTGCCAGTGCAGTTCCCGGAGTCCCTTTGGTTCAAGGGTCACAAAGGTTGCAGCAATGGTCTTCGAGACTGGGAAATTCGTGGAATCGATTTTGTAGAAAATCCCACCGCCCCCAGGAACAGGCTCAGGATCATGTTGAAATGTATGGTAAACGTAAGAGCTATTTCCCGTGAGTTGGCCATTGCCACCAGTCACGTTGCGCGTGCTGGCGGTGCCGTTCAGAATGTAAGGATTTTTCTCTGGAACTTTATCAAATACTGATTCTGGCACGCCGAAATTCTTTGCCAGAATCGACTTTGGCGTTTTTGCGACCCAGTCGTCTAGGTTAAATGTGGTACTACGAGAGATGTCAGATAAGTTGCAATCGATTTCGTCCGTATACGCACCCAACCTTGTCAAAGTCACCGTCATCAAAGGCCAGCAGATACTCATTCTCATCGTCAAGGCCCTGCACTGTATGTGCCTGGCCCTTAGGGAAGTACCAGATGTCGCCATATCCGAGTTCATCAACCTGGTATTTTCCATTCTCATCAACGGCCGAGACAAGCACGCGACCAGCATACACGATGCCCCATTCAGCCTTGCTTGGTCAGCACATTGTAATGTTGAGTACCCGTTAGCGGCTTACCACACGGTGCCAATGGAGTTCTCGGATAGCTCCCTTTTTCAAATGTTGTTGGGCAGCTGCGATGTCGTGGCTCTGTGGTAAGTCTTGAATGACCTGCTCTCGAACCCAGCCTCCGGGGAAGATTTTTGTCTTTGAGTCGGAAAAGCGCCACTTGAGATTGGGCACAGTACCTGAATCGGTGCTTTCTTCTCCAAGGTTTGCGGGGTTGGCCAAATCGACCTGATGGTTTGTCCCGCCTCCACGGAATTAGTTGCTAGAACAGCATGCAATAGGTACTTTCGGCGTACCTAAAATTGGTGCGCCTTTGCCTTTGCCATCAATTGGCTGGCCATCACGGAACTGCGCTCCATCTCGCTTGACGACAACACCAAGAGTCGAGACAGCAGAAAACAGGGCAATACTATATGCTTGAAACCTCATCTTGTAGGAAGGCAACGGTGACTGAGATGGAAGAAAAGCCACGCGCGTAACTCCCGCGACTGCTAAATCTCATTATATACCTTGTAGATGCAGAAATTACATCATCGACTGTGTGTGCGCACCAAAATTTCGTGAACAGCAAGATCTACGGTAAACATGCGCGGAGCCTAAACGGCGCAATCAAGATCCTGGTACGTATCCCACTCCTACTCCCCCTATCGATGGCGGAGATTGAGTAACACTACTCATCCACACCATTTAGCCACCAAATCCCACAATCGAGCTCTTTCAAGTCCTGTTTACTCATTATTCTCTAATTCCCAGCGTAGTGCTCAGCGAGAACGAGATCGTAATCATGGGCAATTATGTCGTGATGCCTTGGCATCGTTTGGCTGGTAGGATGTAGATCTGAGCTAGATCTGGCAACCCACCGATTTAAGCTAAGCTAAGCCGGTATGGATCAATACTTTCTTTTAAGCTTAAGGATGGGGGAGTTATGTGGGATGAAGTACACGCTAACCCATTGCAGCCCGATGTCACCATTTCAGTAGACTATGATCACTCCCTGTTGTCCAAAACAAGTCCCGAAATTTGCGTTCGCACGCTGAAGATCGTCAGTATACCCCTTTCACCTGTCGATCCTTTGCGGTACCTGGAATGGGTATCGGAATTACAGGAACATTGTATGGAATCTCAATTTCCCATATTTCACAGCTGGACACCATGTTTCGGCTGAGGTAAAATCCGCGACTGAAGAGCGCTTGTCCAAATGACCTAGCTGCTCCTAGCGGCTATTGGGGCTGCTGAAAAGCCTCCGGTCTCCTGCAAATAGCAGACGGGGATGGCACCGCGTGGGATCCGCGACGCACGAATGAGGTGGGTTCAGTGCCACCCAAAAGCAGAAGTGGCCCGACCCGAATAATCTGGTGGTGCCTTTGTCAAGTGGCCCCCTGTGTAGAGCTCCAAATACAAAGCTGCTAGGACAGAAGCCTGCAGGCTGTGCAAGCTATCAGATCTGTCCCGTTGGACCCCATCTGCACCAGAGCCATGCTAGCGTGCGTGTGTAAGGTCATGCACGTCGACGATCTCCATGTGATCCAGATTTCCTTCCAATACTGACTACCATCTTGGGGAAGCCATGTGCCTTGGAAAAGCATGGCCTCCAGGCTCCAGGTCGGCGAACTTGCCTTGCCAAGGCCTTTCATGGTGCGACATCATTCGGCCTTTGCAGCTTTCCTGTAGTTTTCGTCAGGTGTCGGCTTGATAGCATCATCTAGACTAGTTGAATGCCGCGGAAAGGGGGCGTGGGACGAAGGGGAGCGAAGATGTTTGGACACATTGGACTATGGGTAGGGACCTGAGAGAGACGAAGCCGGAATATAAATACGATGATCGAAGTGTATTGGAGTCGGCATCAAGCACCACAATTTGCTCAAACATTCTTCAAGGTCTGCTGCCCGTGGCCTAGGCCCCTCGATATGCTCTCAAAAGCGCTCTTATCTGCAGCACTGGCCGTTGGCTCGGCCCATGCCATCTCTCTTCCACCTCTCATCCCCGCAATTCCGGGTGTCACAGAACCGCTTGCCACTAATGCTCCCCCTCTTCCCATTCTCCAGGTTCCCACACCTCCGCTCGATAGCCCGCCGTTCACCAGCAACCAGCAGATCAAGCCCAAGAAGATCGGATACTTCTGGACTGCTGCAGGCGACAATACGCACAAAGATTTCCTTGCAACGTACTCATTGGATGACGATACTTTTGGAACCCTTCTTTGGGTTACCGATGTGCCATCGAGTGGAAACAGTCCCCATCATTTGGGCTCATCACTAGACGGGAAGACGCTTATTGGCGGCGGCTTGCTGTCTTTGCTGAAAACCCAGGTAGGTTCCATGAGCTCACTGCGTGACCTCGGGCAACTGCTAACGGCACACAGGATACTGCCTACTACTTTGACGTGTCCAATCCGTACCAACCAAAGTTTAAGAAAAGCAACAGGGCTTTGCTCTCTTCCATTACGGATGAGATTCGTGCTAAGCCTGATGGAGGCTTCTTCATAACGTACATGGGCTGTGAGTCAAAGTCCCCTCGGCGAGGGTGGCAAGGCAGTCGTTTACTCACTTTGCTATTCAGCTGCGGTCGGCACCTCACCCGGCCGTCTAGTCGAGACGGACGCCAACTTCAACATTATCCACGAATGGCCCGAAGATGTGTCTTCGACGCTCAACATCCTCGGCGAGCAGTTTTCGCCTCACGGTCTCTCAATCGACTTCAAGAAGAACATCATCCTCACGTCCGACTTTGTGGTGCCCGTCACCATCCTCAAGCCGGCGTCGGCCGTTGGCATCCAAAAGGCAAACACACTCCGTCTGTGGGACCTGCCCTCCCGCAAGATCATCTCGACCATCACCATCCCCAACGGGGCGGGCATCCAGGACGTCAAGTTCATCCCAGGAAACGCAGAATCGGCGGCCATCGCAACGGCGGTGGGGCCCGGCCAAGTGTGGATCATCTACCCGTTCCGCAAGGACAGCAATGGCAAGCAAGGTGTGGCGGAGCTACTCTACGATCTAGGGCCGCGAGCACGCGACAATCTCGCCATCTACTCGGACATCAGCGACGACGGCAAGTGGGCCTACTTCACGCTGACGCTGGGTAACCACGTGGCGGCGCTCGACATCTCGGATCTCAACGATGTCAAGCGGCTCGACAACCCCGAGGCAGACCAGGGCATCATTGGACCCCACTACGTCAAGATCTCGCCGGATAAGAAGAACCTGCTCGTGACGGACTACTTTGTGCAAACAGGCGACATTGGGGTGGTGAACACGCCTGCGGACTTCAAGGCGCAGTGGATCGACATCTTGCCCGACGGAAGCTTGAGCTTCAACCGGTCGATTGACTTTGCCAAGGCATTTTCGAAGACTGGGGCGGGCGGAGATAGAGGCGGGGCAAAGCCACATTCGAGTGTGATTTTCGACCTGTCGGATCCCAATGCTCCCAAGTACTACTAGATGGGGATGAGGATGAGGATGGAGATGGGGGATGAGGATGGCGGCTGCGGTCTGGCATAAGCATGACCTGAGACAGTTGGTATGCTAGTTATCCTGCTGGGCTTGTTCTGAACTTTGTGTCGTCGACTTTCGATCCGGAATACCTATTGTACACTCGCTTACGCACTATGTAATGCTGCAGTCTATTGATCATTGCTAAATTTTTTTTCTTGCTTTGGTAGTCCTGTCCGTGCGGATATTGTGATGGTGGCAGTGGCCGTGTCGGTAGAGACGAGGGCCATGGTTGGGACTTGTTGGTGGCTGGTGAGACAGGCAGCTTGCGCAGGTACCGAGGCGGACGGGCCATGGCAAACACATGGGCAGCATGCAGTTGGTCAGATAGATGGCCTGCCTGTCGTCGTCGGGAGGGCGGGGGGTCGGAGAGGGTCAGGCGACAGGCTGAAAACCATGCATCATAGGCGTGGCCGACGCGGGGCTGAGACCAGACTCGCGCGGGCTGCAAGTGAGCAGGTTTCGCCTGCACTGTTGCTGTTGGCGTTGGAGCGAGACGAGACGTTGCGCGAGGGTGGCGATTATCTCGTGGTGGTGTGGCGGCAGCCAAGGATGAGCCCGTCCAGCCGGTGTTTTTCCCCGTCCCATGTGACGCGTGCCTCTCTCCGCCCACCCACCACCGCCTCCTCCTCCTCCTCCACCTCGGCCAGGTCGCAGACATCCACGCCCGTCCTTGCAGCGCCCAGCCAGGAGGTCACGCACAACCCCTCCTCGCCTCGCCAATCGCCTTCGTGCTGCCGACTGCGAGCCTGTCTTGCCCATCGTGCCTGTCGGCCTGCCCAAGGAAACCCACCCTCCTCCCCCTCTCTCACCACCGCGCTGAAATTTCCTGGCACGGCCCGCTCCGCCCTCCACCACCGCCTGCTACGCTCGCTCTGCCCTCAATCGCTGTCCCTGCCGCCATGGCCATGTCGCTGCTGTAGCTACGTGCTGCCACCCACCCTCCGCTCGCACCCACCCACTACACACGCTGCACGCTGCACGCTACACGCTACATCTACACGCCGCGCCTCACCATGGTCAACGCCGCCGTGCCGTGCTAGTCCATCCACCACAAGCCTCCGGGCACACGCAATTCACCCATACGCCGCCCATCCATTGTCGCCATGGCCGACCCTGCCCGCCCGCCAACCCTGGCCCCGCCTGCCGTCACCGCCCTCAAAAAGGAGGCCGCTGCCAGCTTGGTGCACCGCATCCACATGGAGCGCACCGTGAGCGAGGACATGCGCAACGAACGCCAGGACCTCAAGGAGGCCGCCGAGCACAGCATGAACGTCATTATGGACCTTGGTCTGGACGGCAAGATCCGCTATGTCAGCCAGTCGTGGAAGGACGTCGTCGGCACCAATCCAGAAGACGTCGTGGGCAGGCCCGTGGCCGAATTGCTGCTGGACAACCCCAACCAGTTCGCCGAAACGGTCGAGTCTATCAAAAAGGACGATTCGCGTAGCCACATCACCCGCTTTGCCATGGCCCTGGGCCCGCTCTCCCTCTTGAGGCGGAAGCGCTCCAGGCACTCCGACCCTGACGACCAAGAGTGTGCCGTCGAGACACCCCCCGTAGGCGACGACAACGAAGACTACGACGGCGGTGGCGGCAGCGGCAGCGGCAGCGGCAGCGAGCACATCATCAACCTGGAAGCCCAGGGCATCATGGTATACGACCGAACCACTGGCCTCGAGAGTCACGTATGTCCTTTCACCATAGGTACCTGTGAATCCCTAATGCCTTGCTAACGCTTGTAGACTATGTGGATGATACGCCCATCCGTCATCCGGGAAGTGACGATTGATCTCCCCGCTGTGCTCGTCGAGTCCCTGGGTGTGGGCGCCGAGATGCTCGCCCACTATCTCACTGGCTTGGCTGAACAGGCTGCAAATGACCCTGGAAACCATCCACCCCCTATGCCTGTGCTCTGTCGCATCTGCGAGCGCCAAATCACCCCATGGTGGTTTGAGAAGCATACCGAATTATGTTTGCAGGAGCATCGCGCCGAAATGGACGTGCAGATGGCTCAGGAAGCCCTCGCCGAGCATCGCAACGCCATTGTAAAGGTTCTCGATGCCCTCGAGGCACAATCGCGGCCCACTCGTGCCACATCCACCGAAACTGTCCAGCCGCTGCAACCTCCAGAGTACAAAGGCGCCATCATTCAACCCACATCGACACCTTCCTCTGGGACCCCGTCAGGTCGGAACTCGCCGGCCTCTCCGCCCTCGCGATCTCGAGAGCGCTCAACCGGCTTTGGCCACCACCGAGCACGGTCTTTTGCCGTGCGACGGCCGTTAGCCCGCATTGTGGAGTTGGTGCTTGACCTTTGTGACACAGCCATCGAAGTCAACACACCTGCCATAAAAGACAGCGCGCGCACGCAGTCGGTGGCAGAGATTCGGACCCAGTCGCCTCAGTCGGAAAATCGCATATCTCAAGTTCTTCAGTGGCAGTCGCCCACGTCGGGGTCGACGGACCACTGCGAGGGTTTGAAGTTGCTCTGTGAGGACACAAATAAGCTGGCACGTGCAAAGATTGATGCTGTCTTTCGCCACCGTCGAATATTGGAGTACTCGGAACGGATCCGCGTCGAATTCGATCTCCTTGTTCAAGAGTGCATCGAAGCTGCCATGGCAAAGGCTGCTAGGATAGCCGCAGGCGAAGACAGTTCTTCTGACGATGAGCAGCGAGATGAAGAGACTCCCATGGAGACTCCCGACATACCTACTGGTGAAGATGGGATATTTTCAGGCTCGTTTGATGCACCTTCAGCCATGGCTCAGGCTCTCCGCAACGCGTCGGATCCTTCATTACCTGCCCGAATCAGCCGACGAGGGTCGTCAGTTGCGGATTCTACCAGATCCAGTAGCCCACGGGGCGGCACCCAAACGCCACGATCGCACGTGGGTGCCATCAGCATCCCGACGCAAAGCAAGAGGCATTCTTTGCACTTTGAAAGCGATGCAGGCGCTGAGAGTGACACCAGCGTACGGTCGTCCATCATGTCGGGGCCCAGGCGAGCAGAGTCCCCATCATCTGAAATTGGTCTCAATAGGATGGCGAGCTCACGGGAACGCAAGCGGAAGAGCCTGATCTTGCCTTCTGTCATGTCTAACAGCCGCCAACATTCTCCTGCACGAGCCATGATCCCACCATCCTCCCCATTACGCATGAGCAAGCCACGCATGCCCAGTGCTATCGACGGTCTGCAATCCCCCGTCACCTCACCCGTCCTAACCACGACCGAGTTTTCTTCCCCTGCGATGTCACAAGTTCATCATCACCGCCGACAGTCATCCACGGCTGGCTCAGATGGGCCCAGACCCATCTCACCTCGTCTGGCACCTGTGAGTCAACCACAGCCGCGTGCTGTGCCGCCATCCATCAAAGACTTTGAGATCATCAAGCCCATCAGTAAGGGTGCCTTTGGCAGCGTCTACCTCGCCAAGAAGAAGTCGACCGGAGAATATTATGCCATCAAGGTCTTGAAAAAGGCGGACATGGTTGCCAAGAATCAAGTCACGAACGTGAAAGCAGAACGGGCCATCATGATGTGGCAAGGCGAGAGCGATTTCGTTGCCAAGCTTTACTGGACCTTCTCTAGCAAAGACTACCTGTACCTTGTCATGGAGTATCTCAACGGTGGCGATTGCGCTTCCTTGATCAAAGTATTGGGGGCACTGCCTGAGGATTGGGCGAAGAAATATTTGGCCGAAGTCGTGCTTGGTGTTGAACATCTGCATAGCCGTAGCATCGTCCATCGCGACCTGAAGCCAGATAACCTTCTTATAGACCAAAAAGGTCACTTAAAACTTACCGACTTTGGTCTTTCCCGTATGGGACTGATCGGCCGCCAGAAGCGAGCCCTCAAATCTGCTGAACCCGTTCCTGATCTGCTCAAGTCGGGACCGTTTCACCGCGCTGCCTCGATGGCTTCTTCCCGCTCCGCGTCGTTCGACTTGAATCCATCACCATCCCAAACACCCAGCATGACGCCTGCTTTGGCTGGTGACATCGGCCAACCATCGTACTTTAGCCTGAGCCGAGAGAGCTCTGCTCGTGAGCCTTCGAGGCGGACGTCTGGAAACCGTAGCGATAGTGGCGAAAGCGAAGCATTGCAGGCAATGTTTCGCCGATTCTCCATCATGGACGATCAGCTCCCAGTTCCAACGCGATCACGCTCCCCCATTGAGGAAGAGATGTACAGCGATGAAGGCTCTCCGGATCTGTTTCCCTTGGCCCCCACCATCAGCCAGTCGGCAAGTGCTCAGAATAATACTCCACCGCCAACCTCGACCATGCCTCCACCACCCATGGCTCTTTTCGACCCAGAAGATAACGACCGTCGGTTCGTGGGCACGCCGGATTATTTGGCACCCGAAACGATCGCCGGAAGTGGGCAAGATGAAGTGAGCGATTGGTGGTCTTTGGGCTGCATCCTGTTCGAGTGCCTCTATGGATACCCTCCTTTCCATGCCGACACTCCTGACGAGGTGTTCCAAAACATTCTTGCCCGCAGGATCGACTGGCCGGAGAATGACGAAGAATATCAGATTTCCGACGAAGCAAAGGATCTCATGAACCGCCTCATGTGCATTGACCCCGCCAAACGACTTGGTTCTAACATGGACGACAAGTTCGCCAGCGGTGGAGAGGAAATCCGGAACCACCCTTGGTTCGCAGACGTGAACTGGGAGGGCCTGCGGGATGATGAGGCTTCATTTATTCCCGCCCCCGAGAATCCCGAAGATACCGAGTATTTTGACTCTAGAGGGGCTGCGATGGCCAACTTTGCTCCAGAATTTGAAGATCAGGGCACATCCTCGGCAGGCACGCCCAGCGCAGATTACCCAGACAGACCTCATGATGCTTTGTCCCGAGTTCGTTCGCAGATTAGTGTCACCACCATGAAACGCGGTCTTATCCCGCTGCATATTCCCGCGCATGTTCGCGAGGGAAGAACCAGGCGGCTTAGTGAGCCCATGGTCACTGATGATTTTGGTAACTTCACGTACAAAAATTTGCCCGTTCTTGAGAAGGCAAACAAGGATGTCATTCAAAAGCTACGCGCAGAGGCAATGCAGTCGCAAAGCAAGTCTTCTTCCGCGGTCCAGTCTCCCAACGTGACTTCTCCGTCACCATCGTTGGAGTCCAGCCCGATGATGCCCGCGCCGCTCAAGCGCACACTCTCGACAAACAGAGCTACTGGACGGCCGTCTTCACCATCAATTAGTGGCCCCAACTCTTCCCCCAGCCGTGGATCTCAGCCATCGTCGCCGTTGTTGGTTCAGTTCAGCACTGGTCAACACCATGATAGGAGAAAGACCTCTGCTAGCAGTTCATCAACATTATCGCATACGACTAGCAATCCAAGCTCGCTTCAAGCCGGCGGTTTTGCCGAAGGACCGCGCCTCTCATCTGGCTTGCGACCCTCCCCGGATGCGATATCACCTATCAAACTGGTGAAGACACCCTCTGCCATGTCAGCCTCCTTCTCGGAAAAGAGCGCGTCCGGCCAGCGTCAGAGTTCCTTTGGGCAGACGAGCATCTCTTCTCCCCGTACTCGATCGCAAACAATGGGCTCCCAAGATGGTGATGTTGTCCGGGACTTGCTTCCCAGCCACCACAAGCGTAGGAGTCAAGTATTGGACATATCCCCGTCCTCGTCAGATACGGAAGATTCTCGCGCAAAAGCTCTCCTTCGTGTGCAGCGAAGGCGGCAAAGTTCACGAAGGCTTTCCCAGATAAGCCTTGCCGATGGACCGATCTTCCGGCCTTTGGATGTGTTGGTGTGCGAAGACCACCCAGTATCGCGCCTAGTTATGGAGAAGCTTCTCGAGAAATTGCGCTGCCGTACACTTACCGTTACGAATGGGTCAGAAGCTGTACGATACGCAATGGGCGAGGTTAAGTTCGACATCATTATGATGGAGTTCAAGCTGCCTCAAGTCAATGGCGCGGATGTCGCACGGATGATTCGTGACACCAAGAACGCTAATTCCAACACTCCAATTGTTGCGGTCACAGGCTATCTCAAAGAACTGCAAGCCCCCCATCACTTCGATGCGCTTATTGAAAAGCCGCCCACGATAGCGAAGCTGTCTGATACACTAGGGAAGCTATGTCAGTGGAAACCACCCCCACCGAACTGGAACCCAGGCCACAATATGTATCCGTCAATGATGCCATCCAATCTTCGGCAAGAATCCACTCGACAGGATGGCAGCCCTACATCCAATTCTTCGGGCTTCCCCCAAGTGCCTTCGGGCAGCTATCGAGGGTCCAGTCGGGAGGACTCTATCAGCTCCAGCTTCTTCGGCGACAACGAAAGTCGCACCGGGGACGATGTGCCTGTCATTATTGCACGTCACAATACCGACGATTGGCGCGAGCGAGATTTGGCGCGAGCGATGAGTGGCTTAGGAATATCGGAAGATGCAGCTAATGTCGATCCTCAGCATGTGGGGCAAAAACTCCCAGTCCCGCATGACCTTCTCTCCCACCGAGCATCAGCACCGGCCGCCCCAGAAGATGCTACGATTCGGCGCCAACGCTCTGCCGAGCTTGCTGGGGCTAAGCGCCGTGTGCTTGAGACGCGGAAACACGAGTCTGCAGAATCAGGCGACGACGAGGACGACGAGCTAGGCAACGTTAACGTCCGCACCAAGAGTCCCAAGACACGCCCGAAATCTTCGTCGAAGCTTGGTATTGAGATGTTAAGAACAAATAGCCGGGGCAGTGTCATTTCCGTAGAAGACGCACCCGGGCCTGAGTCGATGCTACCGTCTTCTCCTCCCCCAGCCATCTCAGAGGATCGCTTCGCTGAAGAGCGTGAGAATGATCACGTTCCAACCGCAACACTTACGCCGCCGGAGATCTTTCCGCGTTCGCCGGGGAAGCGTGTCGACGAGATTGATATGGAAACACCCAAGGCCAACCAAAAGCAGGCTGTGGAACGGGATCCTGACCCTACCCCGCGAGCCAACTCATCGCTCGATGCGTAAATCGCTTGTCTTTTATCCCTGTTCGAGTATTGAGTGTGCTCATCGAATCGTTCAAGTGTGGATACTCACCCAATAATATCTTACTACTCTCTTTACCCAATTTGTCTTTCCCTTTGTACTTTTTTTTTCCAAGCAAGGTGTTGGAGGGTGTTCCTAAAGGTAGCGCACCTAGGAAACATTGGTCTGGTTTCTTCTTTTCTGGGATCGGCGTTTTCATTTTCATTGCGTCTGGGCGGTTTCATGTGGCATTGATAGCCTGGTAGCTGTGTACAGCTCAGGTGAACCAGCAAGCATCTTCAGTTTGGATTTCGAATTGCGAACGTGCACCATTTAAAATTGAACGCCTTCCTCCTTTGAGGAGCCCTTGTCTTCTTGAGCAATTTTCCTTTGTTAACTGAGATACTGTAGCAAGGTTGAGATTGCATGGTAAAAAATTTCTTCATTCGCTTGCTCGATACTTGCTGTATGCCCAGTTAAAGTTTTCTTCGAATTCAGACTGTCATTTGCTTCTCCCCCTACCAAACGAAGGTTTTTATCTTTTTGCTTTCGCAACCCCCCTCCCATCTTTTACAGCTGATGGCCGATCTGAAAGCCGTGAGGCAGATGGAAATGTACAATGTATTTCCAGAAACCGGTCTTGCTTTTGTTCCTGTTCAGTACGTAAAACCGGAGTTTCCTCTGGAAAGGGAACCGTAGGGGAGAAAGACTATAGGCTGGAGGCCGGTTATGTATAGACTTGAGGAAGCCTGATCTATCCATTTGGGTTTTTTCGCGGTGTAAAACGAAGCATTCCTTGCTGCTATGCCTGGTGGTAACTACGTGAATACGGCTTCTTTCCCATTATAGCGTTCCAAGCTAGGTCACACTGTCACCCTTTTTTTCTTCTCCTTCTATAGAGGCACATTCTCGGTTTGTTCTCGATGGAAGACCGCTCATGGCTTCTTCCGTCAAGAGCCCTGCGATCGTCCAACTAATAAAGGATCCTACTAGGACCTTTCCTGCCCCCATATCTCAAGAAGAAGAAGAAGAAGCATTATTCCGGACAACGATAGTTGCAGAGCATCTTCTGAGAGAGGTGAAAGTTTCTGATAGCCAACACGAAGATGCATCGATCGCGTGCAAAGTTTCTAGTGGCCTACTGCCTTTTATCGCAGGCATAGAGCAGTATAGACAGGCACTAGATGTAGTTACCAACAGTAACAATCTACCGTATCTGATATGAGGAAGTATTTGAATCGTACTCCACACAAGTCAAAGTACTCTGAAAGCCGTTTGAAGTTCGGTTTGAGAATATCAGAGAAAACATCTCCAAGAGCATTGCTGGTATCGAATTAGAGGCTGGGTTAGCGGAGAGAGAGAGATCGTGCACGCAAATGGGTAGAAGACGGTACTAGGTGAATCAAGGCTAACAATTTGCAAAGGCTATGGGCGGAATTCATAGACGATCAGAGGTGGACTAAAGTCGCTGAATGGCTCTCGCCAACTAATGTTGCAACGAAGCACAAGGCAGCGACTAGATTTGACACCATAACTATGGTACATAGTTCTTAGAGAGTAACGTTGTTTAAACATGATTGCACAGGGACGACTCCTTTCCTCGGTTGCATACGACTCTTAATACTGGAAAACTGTCTTTGCCTCGCGTATCATCAACTTTCTACAAGAAAATGTGCAAAGACTACCGGGCTAAGCCACTTCTACCGTGACCACGAAAATGCACACATGTAAGAAGCCTCCAAAATCTGTGCGAGTATCCTAGCATCTTTTGCCAAGTAAAATCGAGGTGTTCGAGACCTTCTAGAAGTTCTTTCTGCAACACTACAATGTTTACGGCCGAATTCGATGCGTTGCGGATAGACTACAACTGATTTATCGATGGCTATTTCCAATCTGTTATCATCACTGTTGACGCACTCGATGGGGCCGGGCCAGCAAGTTAGGAATGTTCGGTGCATGCATTCACGACTATAAGGCAGCGATGTAGTTTAGTAAAAATTATAATTACAAACCACAATGAGCTGTCGACTGTTCGCACCTTCGAAGGTCTGCTATAGTGAATTTACAGTCACAAAACTTTCAGACCACAATGCTCTCGAAGAACGGCTAAATGAGTATAAACTGCATTGGTATGCAGTGCAAGCTTGGCTTGTACATGTACATTGCAGCAAGAAAGACGGTCGCCGATAGGAGCAAGTTATTGACATTCCTTTGCGATCGTTGCATCCCCCCCGTCCATTGTTGTGCATGGCTCAACCACTTTCTGTAGCGGCGTCCTTTTGTCCGACCGAAAAGAAACTGTTTACCCTACTAAAAGAGCACACAGCGAACTACAAGTAATTAACAGACCGCCTCGTTATTAGAGAAGCTAATGGGCATCATGGAGTGGTTCAAGTACCGCTTGATTATTCAGATTACCGACGTAGCGGACGAATCCCTTAAAAGGATGCAAGCGTCAAGCTGTCAGGATGGAGACCAACAAGAGACTACAACCAGCATCAGCAGCCCCAGAATGATACCGTATCTGAAGAAACTTCCTTCCTCCCTACGAGCGTAAACTCCGTCCCTATACCTACGAGCCCCACTAGCTCGCTCCACCATACTTCAAATTGTTCCGTTATTTGCAAGCTGAGTTTCTAGTACTTCTCTAAACGTCTCGCTGGTGTCGATCGGCTAAACTATTGGACAGAATATGGGATAAATCTAAGAGGAAGTGTGTGGGGCATAGCATCTAGAAAGGGATCACCAAGGGGACTGAAGACACCTTGGAGAGCGTTTTGCAAAAAAACATCTAGCATCTATTAAATGTAAATTAGTGTTTAAAATATTCCCCGGTAAAAGCGGAGCCGCCTCTCGCAGAACAAATCACGCAAATGCTGATGTGAGATTTAACGGATCTAGCATTGAATAATGGCGGACAGATGAACACCAGAACCATTCTACGGATATGATACTTCGATCGGTGTCGGATTGATCACATGCAATTTGGACCACAGAGGTAGCTGTGAACACATGCTCGACTATAATGAGCTCGGGATTACCGCTCTCGAGCTCTTCTGCATTGTCTTCGGGGATCAATCCCGTTGATGCGTCTGCTCGCTCGCCCTAATAGGCTTAACTTTGGTCGTTCAAACATGGGTATTGCTCCTCTAGGCTGCCTGTGGAGCTTGTGTTTGAGCAGAAGCTGACCCCGGTCCGCCTTTCTGTGCATTCACAGAATGTTCAGTCAAGAATTCAGGATTGTTCTCAAACTCCTCACGCACCTACGGGATGTTAGCCTCAGTCCCACCACAATATTCGGGCCGAATGCTTACGATATCCAGACCACCAACCAACTCACCCTCAACATACAGCTGCGGAAACGTCGGCCAGTCCGAGTACTCCTTGAGCCCCTGTCTCACCTCGTCATCTGCCAAGATGTTGAAGAAACCATAGCGGATCCCTTTCTCTCTAAGCAGGCCTACCGTCTGCCTGCTGAACCCGCACTGTGGAGCACTCGGGGTACCTTTCATGAACAACATGACAGGGGCGGCCTTTACGAGCTCACCTAACCGCTTGTTCAAATCCTCCTTGTTCGTCTCGGCATCGCCTGAGCTGTACTCGGGCGCCGTTTTGGGGTCTGTCGCGCTCGGTGTATAGCCAGCGAGATTATTTGCGGGAGCGGGGTCTGCGGCGTCTGGCTGGGCTGGCTTCATGACCGTCTGCGCAGGTGGCAAGCTCGTCTTGATGTCACTGCTCCCTGGACCGGCGTACTTCTCGACGGCAGCGCGTACCTTGGCTGCGTCAGAGCCTGATACCGTCTCGAGGGTTTTGGCTTCGCGCTGCAGCGCTATGAAGGGCACGGCGGTGACGTCGTATAACTCAGCGACCTCGGGCACTTCCTCGGCGTCCACAGCAAGGAAGGCTATCGGGGCATCGGGGGGATATGTGCTGGCGAGGGTAGAAAGAACCACGGACATTTGTTTGCATGGTGCAGCCCATGGCGCGTGAAAGTAAATGACGGCAAGAGTGGAGGGTGGCAGAGCAGAGATTTTGGATTGGAAGGCGTCCTCGGAGGAAATTTCGTGCACGGAGGCCATTTTGCAGTGGGTCGTAGGCAGAGGGAGAAAAGAGCAGCGAGGTTGAGGCCTGGCTGACGATGGCGTGACGCGATTAGGTTTCTGCTGCCCTCGACGTTGCGTGCTTTTGCCCCGCCAGCCCGCCACTCCGCCGCTGCCCCTCCAGGGACATTATCAGATCTATTATGTAAGCGAACTACCCGGTCTCACCGCCGAACCCTCTCGTCAAAAAAGTTCCCGCCAAGATTTCGCACCGCGACTCGCCAACCCAACCCTCGACCGCCAGCATGCTGCGACAGGTGTACGTTCTCCTTTGTGTGCTCTCCCTGCTCTGATCGAGCTCTCTAATGGTCTCTATAGAAAACCAAAAAATGCCCGTGCAAAGCGCGCCATGGACAAGCGCGAGCCGCTCGACAACGAGAATCCCAAGACGACTCTCTTCGTGTCTGGCCAGAAGACATCTCAGATCCTCAAGCTTTGCACTGCCGATCTTCGCGCCCTCAAAAAGCCGCTGTGCGAGAGCTTCATGAAGAAAAATGACATCCACCCCTTTGAAGACGCCTCGTGTACGCAAACACCTATGCATTTCAACTGCCTATCATCCTGCTTGACTGACTGTGATAAAACGCGTAGCCCTCGAATTCTTCTCCGTCAAGAATGATGCCTCCCTCCTCGTCCTTTCCTTACACTCGAAAAAACGCCCACACTGCCTCACCTTTGCCCGCACTCACGCTCACAAAATTCTTGACATGCTCGAGCTCTATGTCAACCCGTCCACCTTCCGCACGCTGCAACAGTTCAAAAACAAGAAGCCTGCCGTCGGCCTGAAACCACTCATATCCTTCCACGGCTCTGTATTCGAGGACCCCAATCAGACCAAATACACACTCGCCAAGAGCCTACTGCTCGATTTTTTCAAGGGCGCCGATGCAGGCGAGGTTGATGCTGAGGGTCTGCAGTACCTCATCAGCATCAGCGCTGCCGAGCCCGACGAGGGTAAACCCGCCCCCGAGCTGCGCATCCGCTTCTATCTCATCAAAACCCTCAAAAGCGGGCAGAAACTCCCGCGCGTCGAGGTCGAGGAGATGGGGCCCCGCATCGACGCCACGCTCGGGCGGGAGCAGTTCGCGGACCCGGACGTGATGAAGGAGGCGCTGAAGAAGCCAAAGGGCGCCGAGCCCAAGACAAAGAAGAATATTGAAATGGACATCATGGGCGACAAGGTCGGTAAAATCCATCTGCCCAAACAGAGCCTCAAGGAGCTGCAAACGAGGAAGATGAAGGGTCTGAAGAGGGGCCGCACTCCTCCGGATGTGGACATGGAAGACGCAGAGGTGGATGTCATAGGTTCGGACCATGACGAATCGGCCGCTAAGAAGACAAAGGTCTGAGAAGTCGAGCATTTGGGAGGAGAAGGGTGATTATGTTGTTGCATGTGGCGGCGTTCAAGGTGGGCATGCGTCTGGCGTTCAAACTTTGACGGTATACCACTTTTCTCACTGCAAAGAGCCCTCAACTTCATAAAAGTGTTGCACTTTCCTTTTTTAGAGACGGTATCCGTCACCATGATTCATGTATTAACATCTTTTCCGTATTCTCAACGTGTAGACGAGCCCCCCGGCTCACTTTCACCTCGTTGCCCACTCAATCCTCATCCCCTGCCTCATCCACCTTCAGCCATCTTGCCCTACACTTCACCGCCGCACTCCTAACTTCTCTCTTTCCATCGTCCAGTGCTGCCGTCAACTTCTTACACACCTGCCTTCGGTAGGGTAGCACAACCTCAAGTTTCAACTTATCCGGCACGAGCATCAAGCACCTGCACGCTGCCGCTCTGACTTTGGACGGCGTGCCCGCCTCGCTCCTCCCAATCGAGTTCGCCAGCAACCTCGAGATCAAACTGCCGGCGTGCTCCTCAACCACGTGCGGCCGCTGCAGCAGCATCTCCGTTAACGAGGCGATGGCTGCCTCCTTGACAAAGTCTGCACTGCCGTCACTAAGGTCGAGACTCTGTAGAAGGGGCAACACGAGGGCGTCGACCTCGTCGACGATGACGTCAAAAGGGAGCCACCGTAGTACACCGCTCAGCGCGATGAGGTAGTTGTGTTTCTGGTCGGACGCCGCCTCGCGAAAGGACTTTGTGATGCGGGGTACGAGGAGCGCGAAGGACTTTTGCTTGTGCAAGCCCGAGATCTGGCAATGGTTAGCTTTTGTGAGGAGGTCGTCAGGCTGCAGGAGGGTGCTGAAGCCGTGCGCGACCGTGGTCCCATATTTTGGATGCGCGAGGAACGCTAGTAATTGCGGGTACAGTATGGCCAAAGCTGGACTACTTCGGAGAAGGATACCCTTTAGACAGGCAAAGATTATGCGTATCCTCTGGGTGTCTAATCTCTCTGAGGAAAAGAGTTCGAACGGGGCGTCGATTAGTGGGTCTAAGCAAGTCTTTAATGAAAGTGTTGAATAGAACTTGTTGATGGCTAGAGAGAGTTGCCGCAGGGCGGCTGATCGAACGGGAGCAGAAAGCTGGGGTTGCTGCGTGTAATTGGCCAATGTGGCGACGAGCAATTCTATTTCGCAGGGCAGTCGTGTCTCCTTGTGGAAGGACGCAAGGAGATGGGTAGATACAATAAGTGTCTTATGTGATTCAGGTGACGCATCTACCCTAAAAGGAGGAAGCTCAGCCTGTGGCGTATCCCTGAACAATGTGTAGAGTTGAGAAGCAATTGCTTCTTGATCATCAACAGACTGTGACCGAACAATTATGTTGCATATCCGACCGACAAGATCAAGTGTAGTCTCGTCGTTGAAAGCTTTCGGATGAGAGACATCGATACTGGAAGTTTGTTTCAAAAGAGGAAGCACGATATCGTGGTAGTACGTGGACGCTTTGGGGTCTTGTTCAAGTCTGTTCGTACCTTTGGTAAGGGCATATAGCAAAGCCGAGAGTAAAGCGACGATGTATGTGGAGGAAGCATTTTGTGATACCGCGGCGGAGAATTTGTTTTTTAAGCGTAAAATGACAGTGTCGAATACTTTCTCTTCGTTTGCAAATTTCGCGAATGCTTCGAGCACCGATACGTAGCCGCTCGAGCCGTCAACATCCACGTCAGGGAGTTGCGCCATAAAAGCTGGAAAGGCGTTGTGGACAATGACCTGTGGTTTCTGATGGGCAACTTCGACCAATTTGTTCATGGCTGACTCCTTGACTTCGTCCTTTCCGAAGGACTCTTCGGAGAGTACAATAGAGTAGAACAGCCGGATGATCTTTCCAATGTCGCCATCGCTGAGAAGCCCTCTGACCTTGGACAGATATAGCAGACCTTCTGCACATGTAAGTCGAAACGAGACACTGCTTATAGATGACGCTTCTAGCCCCCGAGACATAATCTCTAGAGCTTGATCGCGATAATGTATCAATGCGTTCTCCGGTGGCTTCTCACAAGCAGTCCCCATGGTGCACCAGTCCCCATATACGTCAGTATTGGCTTTGATCAATTGGACAAAGACTTCAAGAAGGCCTCGCCGTTTGGCCGTAGAGTCTGCGGTCTGGTAAAGAGTGAACATGGATGGCAGAATTCCTGTTAGTAAAATGTTCGAAACTTGGGCTGAGACAGTAGCTATCTTGTGGAGTATCCGCGCAGCAGCTTGAGATTGCTTGGTCGGGGCATCTTCCATGTGCTCTTTACATTCCTTAATGATTGGACGAAGATATGCATTCAGTGGGCCATTGGTGCCTTCTGATAGAGTTCGAGCAATGGACGCTATGCTTTCCAATGCTTCTTGGGCAAGGTCTTCTTCCTGTGCATTTAGTATTTCGAACTTCAGGGCATCCCAAAGCGTGATTGAGTACATGGAGATCGTACGGGGTCCATACTCGCTGATGCAAGCAAAAATGGTTTGAAGGACATCGCGCTGCCTCTTTCAGCCTTCTTCGACGGACTGATGGGAATTGACCGACCTTTGTGTTCATAGAAGTGGAATCTAGCTTATCCAGTAGTGCTGGAAATGCATGAGGAGCAAAATCTGACGTAGAGGAGATGCACTCTCGGAGTCTATCTTTCAGGTCTTGGGCCGTGATACCGTAGGGGTCGTCTGGGGGTGGTCTAAAAGTGATGGGAAAATAATTGAAAACAGCATCGAAGAGGTCCTGGCAGACGTCAGCGCCAAGAACACTTAGGGTGAAATGGGTATGTACCTGGGCATTGGCTACAATGTTCCATTCGGCCATTGGCACGCGCAAAATAGAAAATACGATCATGAGGTTGCGTGGATCTTTTTCACCATCAAAGTAGGCAATGAATCGAGAGAGGAAATCGGGATTGGAGTCGTGTATAGACCGCAATGCTTCATCAGATGAGTTGGCGCGACAAATATATAGACGGCACTGGGACCTTACTCTGCCTGTATTTGGCTAGTAACATGTCTACGAGTTGGAGCACGACGTATCGTTCACTCTGTGGCTTGTACTGCCGGAGGGGGCTCGTGTTGGCAAGGAGACTAGAAGCGATATTAGCATATAGAGGGAGAAACAACAGCTAGGCCAGTCTCACATCTCCATAGTCTTGGACACCCTCTCACTGTCCCAGGCACCGCGCTCCTCGAGGGCCATAAGACCTCTTGCGCATGATGTCAGACCCTCGCTGTCTTCGATACGGGATAGGATGAAGTCGCAAAGCAAGGATCCTGCTGGGATTTCAGCACCGTGTCTCTATTCGAATGGTGGGATGGTACGACGTGGGACGTACTTTGCTGCAGCGACAACACCTTTGGTGCGGCAGATGTGAGCACGTCGGCGAGGTAGGACATGGTCTTCGCACGGAGCGGCCCATTGTCATTGTTGAGGTATTCACCCAGCTCTTCGACGAGGGTCAACAGCTTCAAGTCGCCGCTCTTGAGGCCTGTTCTCTCCGTTAAGCTGGCTGCGGCGATGCATGTGGGCCTGAAGGAAAACTTACGCTCTGCACTCTTGTGGGCCACAGCTTGGGCATCGCGCTTGTTGCGGTCATAATCCAACAGATACTGCTGGATGTCTGACATACTCTTGGAATCGTGGTTGCCGACGTTGGACGTGGGGGACCTGTTGAAACGGAGAGCTCGGCTTGAGATATGACGGAACAGTAGAGGGGTGGTGATTGGCTATGCCGATGTCGGCAAGGTGGGGCAGTAAAAGTAAAAAATGTAGGGCCACGGGAAGAGCGACAGCGACAGCGTCTGGATTGGGCGTCGAGGGCGATTTTATACCCAAGCCGCGTTCACTTTCACTACGTTCGCAGGTCTCAGTGATCGCTTCTCACTCTTCTCCTCGTAACCCACCACCACCGCCAATGGCCAGCGAGAAGCCCAACTGCAAGGTGGTCCTTGCCAGCAACATCGCAAAAAGCCTCCTCGACGAAGTCAAGAACGGCCTGCAAAAAGTCCAACGCAAGCCGCTGCTGGTTGGTTTCCTGTCGTCTACAGACCCCGCCGCCCGCGTGTATGCCGACTGGACGGGCAAGACAGCCCACGAGAAGTGAGCCTCATCACTGCACGTGACTCCGGACACACTGACAAGCAGAAAGTGGCTTCGCCTTTGAGCTGCGCGAGGTAGATCGCGAGCTGCTTGAAGATGCCCTGATTGATGCAAACAACGACGACGCCGTCGACGGCATTATCGTCTACTACCCCATCTTCGGCAACCGCCAGGACCAGTACTTGCAGCAGATCGTATCTATTGACAAGGATGTCGAGGGCCTGTCACACCAGTACATTTTCAACATGTACCAGAACATCCGCTTCCTCGACGACGCAAATACCAAGAAAAGCATCCTGCCCTGCACCCCGCTCGCTGTCATCAAGATCCTCGAGTATCTGCGCATATACAACACCATCCTACCCTACGGGAACAGGCTGCACGGCCGCACTATCACCGTCATCAATAGGAGCGAGGTCGTTGGCCGCCCACTCGCCGCCCTGCTGGCCAATGATGGCGCGTGCGTCTACAGCGTAGATGTCAACGATGTGCAGGTCTTCACCCGCGGCGTGGGCCTGCGCAAGAGGAGACACGAGGTGGAAGAGAAGCTTGGCTGGTCTCTGAAAGACTGCATGCCCCTTAGCGACGTGGTTATCAGCGGCGTGCCGGGCGATGCTTACAAGGTCCCCCTCGAGTACCTGCGCGACGGTGCTGTCTGCATCAACTTCTCCAGCGAGAGGAACTTTGCACCCGAAGTCAAAGAGAAGGCCTCTATTTACGTGCCCGCCATTGGCAAGGTCACCATCGTGGTTTTACTGAGGAACTTGTTGGTAAGCATTTTCCTTGCCCTTCAAAATCGAAGATAGATTCATCGTGAAATAGCGAATGGTGCAGAACAAGATTAACGCAGCTGCGGATGCCTTACAGCCAGATCCTTTGGACGACAAGGCCGTCCAGGCGACGGAATAGAGCCACACTATCTTCAACTCCCCTTCTGCCACCGAGGTGCTCATTGCAAAGCCTACAGCGTGTTCATTTCAAGCTTTCAAATGGATAATAGGGATTAAGTTACGATACGCATGTCAAAGAGCAGACCCAAGTATTGGCACTAGGTCACATTGTTCAACACGATAATGACTAGTATCGTTTGAAGACACGTATCCGTCGTTTCCTTCACTCAAATGCCATTGTGCCACGATACTAAACACATCGACCATGTTAATGTCATGGCGACGTCATTCAGCAAAAAGCAGACGGGATAATTCTTTCCCTGATCCCCCATGAATATTACGGTTTTGCTTACAGGATGAATGACAAAAGGGTAACTGATGACGGCTAAAGTGGTAATACGATACTACATCTCATCTCAGACCCAGAAAATCAATCGCTACCAACCAGTTGGGCATGTGAAACACTAAGTGTTACACATTCGATTCACCAACAACAGGAAAAGATCTCCAGCGCCGCGTATGCAATCAAATGGCCGGAAATGTACTAATACAGGCATCATGCAAAGCCCAAAGGAACAGAAGACAAAGCCACCCAGGGTATTTGTAGTACAATCAGTAAGAAAATAAGAAGATTTCCCCAATTCAAACACTAAAAGGTTCGTACTTATTTGTTCATGCGGCCTCAGGACCAGGCGGTGCAGCCTCAACCTTGATCTCGGGCGGGGGTTCGTAAGGAGCATCAGGCTCGTAGTCTGGTCTAGTAGGTAGCGGATGGTGATCTGGCTCCTCAAGGTAGACGTATCCGGGTGCACTCTCATACTGGCGTGGCAATGGACGCTCGTAAGAGAGAGGCACGTATTGAACTTGCTCTGTGGCGGGGCCCACGTATCGACGATGGGCGTGGGCAACATAGGACTCACGAGGAGGGCGAGAATCGCGGGGGACCCGGATGATTTCATACTCATCAATTGGCTGACCGTATTCATCGACAAATACCGGCGGGTGACCACGAGGCTCATCGGCGTATTCGGCATAGCGATATCGTGGAGGGGAATGTGGTTGGAGACGGTCTTGAACGGATACATAGCCCCGTGGCGGACGTCGCGCCTTGTGAGCGGAGTCATCGACCAGCCCATGCTCAACACTATGATCTCTCGAGTAAGGAAGATCATGTTCAGCATGAGGTTGAGGGGTCTCTTGTTGGTCGATTCGACGACGCTGCTCTTCATACCTCTTACTCTGAGAACGACTCATACTTGCACCTCGGGAGTATGGCTCGTCGCGCGCTACGCCCATGTACCTGTAATACCGAGCAGGGAGATGATCATTGTATCTATCTCTACGACGATGTGGCCCTGGTCTACGTGACCCACGGGTAGAATCTGGTGTCGGGATTTGGCGGCCAGGTGGACGGTATTCCTCGTATCTAGACCCATTAGAATTTACAGAAGCAGCTACACGGTGAGAAGGTACGCTGGGGCGATGCTGGTCGGAAGTTACTTCTGGGCCTGAAACATTTGGAGGCGGCGGGGTATATCGAGATCCGTCGTCTAAATCTGATCCTGGCTTAGGGATTTCTAATGGATGGGTTCTTTGTGCTGTAGACTCGTTTGCTGAGGACGGGGCAGGCGGTACAAAGTCATCCAAAAAGCGGTCAGCTGCAGATTTCTCTTTGGCAGGACTAGACCCACGGGACGCATCCTCTTGCGCATCCTGGTACGTGGGTCGTCTTTCATTATCTTCAATATACCGGACATGGCGGGAAAGAGGCCGATATTCTTGGCTGAATCGAGCATCACGTGGTTGCGCAATGACGACCTCCTCGTGGTTGGCATGGTAAAAACCTCCTGGGTCACGATACACGGGGTGCCGTTGAGGGTACTCATCGTCTACCAAGCCAGCATCACGATATGGTCGTGTACTAGACCCATACTCTGTAAATTCTCGCGGACGGAAGTAATCATCACCTGAGTCTCTAGGAAGCTGAGGTGGGCAAATATTAGCTGTTGATGCCGCTTCAAAAGGCGTCCGCAATCGACCTACATAAAAACGAGATTCAATATAGTAGCGAGACCTGTACTCAGACGAAGGGGTGCCACGATAGGATGAGCTCCTGTCTGCAAGCCCACCAGAAGGGTTTCCTTGCGCTGAAAGTGCGGGTCGTTGTGGATCGTACTCTTCATCCAGTGGTTTGGGCGGCCTAGGGGATCCCACATACGGAGAGGCTAACGAAGAAGGTCCTGATTCATCCACGTGTAGTCCGGGAGTTCCGTTGGGTTTTGAAGATTCCTTTATTTCCTTTTGTGGTGATTGATGTGGAGAAACTCCCCCATGGCTATCCGTGTGGCCGATCTTTGGTAACGGTGTGGGAAACAGCTTTGGAAACACAGTAGCAACCATGTGCAGCTTCTCGTCGTCCATACCGGGCGCATGGATGAGTCCAGAGATAATGCGGTCACTTGGAAGCTCAATCATGTCTTCCTTCCAGTCCAAGCTCTGTGGCAACTGGCCGTTGCCGAACCTGAAAGCTTGAGGACTGGAGTGCTGCGATCTGAAGTGAGAAAACAAATTCAAGACTGTGTAAGTCTTTCTCTCCTCCTGCCTAGAAGGATATTGACACGACTCGTCTTGGCAAGCCTTGCAGGACAGACCAGGAGCATTCTTTAATGCTCGAGGTATCTCGTGGTTTTGAAAAGCATCAATAAAATGGTTCAGGTTTGGTTCATGATTGAACTCAACATGAAACTTGGAAATGACACGCTGTAACAAAACATAAATGCGGAGGCTATTTGGAAGATCCTTGATGCCCGATGTGTGCTTCCATATGTCGTTGGCCATTTCGATGACGGTACTCACCTGCTTGTCGAACAGGCTAGTGCGGTGATTAGTCTCATCAAATCTGTGCAACGTGTCGCTCAAGCCAGGAACTGGGGGAGGGCCAGCTGGAGGAGGTGCTACAGCTGGACTGGTCATTGCTGGAGAAGTCATGTATCCACTTCTTGCATGGGCTCCGTAGACTGGCGGCGCCATGGACTGGTACTGGTAAGTCTCTATTGGTGTGCCATATGGTTGGCTGTAGTCGTAGCCGGTCAATCCAGCAGAAGCCATCTGGGGAGGGGCGAAAGGTCCGTTGTAATGGCCACCGTATTGGTATGGTCCAGGACTTGCTTGGGGGAGATGAGCCTGAAGATGAGGAGTAGAAGTCCCTGCGCGCGAGTACCCACCGTTGTAAGCGCCATAACCTGTGCTGGCCGTACCTGCTGCGGGCTGAAATGCGGGCTTCATGGAAATGGGATCCGGGTGGAACGGGGTCTCTTCTGGCCACTCAGCCTCTCGCCACGCGACGATAACATTGCCAACGCTAAATGCATTAGTGTGTTTAGCTCCAAAGTGTTGGATAACGCCTTCAAAACCGTAAAATTTGGTATTGCCTTCACATCCATTTCCGTAGCACAGGAAGAGCTCCTTCCGAAACAGTTCAGTTAAAGGCTTGACCTTGTTGTCATACACCCACTTCATGTTCTCCAGCACAAGCTTGGGCTTTTCGGAGTCGGTTCCATCTTCAAAGGGGGATTTGGGCTGCTCTCGGCCAGTTGTTCCGTCCTCATTGGCGTAGTCTGCATAAAAAGTGCGGCGCACGTTTACCAGCAAATCCACAGCAAATTTAGGTGAGTTTTCGTATGTTACAGCCTTACCACAATCCCAGTCTCGATTGATGAAATCGTCGGCAAAGGCGCTAAGTTTATCGCGAATGGGTCGTTGCGACTCATCCCACTCCCGGTCCATGACTTCCTTGGATTCTTTAGAGTTGATGTCCGGACGACGGCGGTCTGTTGTTTTGGGTAAAGACGATAGTCGCGACACGTGGTCTACCTCCGCTTGTTGGGCAGCAGGCAGTTGGGCAATTAGGCGGGGCTCCAGCACACTCCAGGCATAGTCAGTCATTGGTTGGGAAATCTGTATGGCAGCCCTGAATGAATCCATGTGGCGTAATACATTTGGTGGGATGGGTGGAATCATTTGCTGGCAGCGTCGTTCAATCTCGGCTTTCCTGGTTGCTTTGGCCTCATTCGCGTCGTGGAGGTTTCTCTCCCCACGCATAGGCTGCGCACTGCCGCTCGGAACCGGTTGGGGGGTATATTGCAGGGGTATTGTTGGGGGACGTGGCATGTACATGGGAGCTGTAGCTGTATTTGTTAGGCTGGTCACGGGAGGTGTTTGAATGGCATGCGTTTGCGTGCCGTCATGTGCGGCTGCAGCTGAGAAAAACAAATACTTACTCGCAGGAACAGGAGCATGTATCATAGGCGACATAGCTCGGTGTGCCGGGGACCTGGATAGTTCCTTGTGTGACGCTGAAGCTGGAGACGGCGCCGCAGCTGAAGCTGGCTTTTTCTCGTTTTCGGCCCAAGGCTGAAACTTGAGCTCCCAACGTTCCCAATTCTCTGCACACTTCATCCGATCATCGCCACGGTCTTGAAGACCCTTGGACCACTCCTCAGACGCTGCAGGGCCAAGGGCTAGCGCAGCGTTTAGCTCGTTTGTGATGTCTTCGACATGCTTCTTGTAATAGTACTTTGCAATCTCGATGCCAGCAGGAAGGGCCGTGAGATGGAGCGTGTAGGCAGGAACGTAATTGTTGTCGCTCGTTATAAAAGCAAAAGGAAGGGCAGGTCGAAGGGCAGATGCATTCGAAAATAGGAGACTCGCATCCTGTGGAGTCAATGCATGTTCTATTCAGTTACTAGACCAACTCACCGTCTGGCAGTTTTCCTTAAGACAATTTCCGCAGGCTCTGATTCCAAACGGCCAAATGGTACGTACACCATTCGCACCAGGCCCCTTCTGCCATGGTTTTTCTCCCGACACCTCAGAGCCTTTCTTCCTACAGAACTGACAACGAATCGACAAGGCAAGCTGCCACATTCGCAGCTCGGAGAAAGCGGGAAGAGGCTTCGGAGGTTTGATCGGGAGGGCGTTGCGGGCCGAAGCCCAGATAGATTCAGACTTTATGAGACGAGGGGACCCGTGGATGGGGTCTGAATACGAGACGTGATGCACGTCTACAAGATAGGAATGAAACGATCGATTGACTTGAAGCAATCGACCTAGATCAAAGAGAGAACAGTAAAGAAAAATATGCTGCCATATGGCTGGTGGGAGACCAGCGCATGGGTTCAGCAGGCAAGGACTAGGAGAGGGAGAGTCGAGCCTGGGCTTCTTCTCCAGCGTCGGGGCAACGTCATGGGCCTTGCGCTTTGGCTGTGGGACAGTCTGTTGGGCCTCTGCTGGTGGGGGCGTATTGTCCTTCCTGTCGGAGCTGTAGAAGTCTACGGATGAAGCAGGGCTAGACTCGCGGTCGTCGTCCATAGGACGCGCTCTCGGCCAGGCAAAGCTCACAGACGGAGCTTCACCGAAGGCGCACGGCAGGCGGACGACATGTATTGATTCTGGACGGTGCAGTCGATGGCTCGGACAATGCGCGGGTATTGCGGAGAGCGAGAAGACAGCGGAGAGAGGCGATTCACGCGGCGAAGAGGGGTTGTGGTGATGACATGGGGAGAATACAAAGCATGTAGCAGTCTGAAGGCAGAAAGAAGAAGGGAGGCAGAGGTGAGAGCAACGAGGGCCAACCATTAAGTGAGGCGTCCGTGGCTTGGCATACAAACCACAGTAACGACTCCAAGCGGGCCAGGACGACGAGCAGCCGCCCGACGGCCTGAATTCCCAGTCTCAGTTGAAAAGCCCGCTTGCCCCGGCTTGAGCCAGCTTGCTCGATGTACAATAATGTAAATGCCAAGTAGGAGCAGGCACAGCACTGTTCTGAGCTGTATGTCACGTGATGGATGACGACGGTGACTGCGTGGTGTAGCTGGACTAGGTCCACCTCGTCCTGTGGCTGAGGGCGCGCTGACAGCCCACGTACTCACCCTACACACTCCCACCCACACACTCCCTCGTTCTCTCACCGTTGCGACTCTGCCTCGCCATGGCCACCCTCAACACCTCGAGCAATGGGCCCAACATTACGCGAAGCTACCAAAGCATTGTCAATTCACCGCCTCCAGCGAGCCCCCAGGCCAACTCGCCCACCTACGGCCAGTGGGCCGTCTTCACCGTCGCTGCACCCCTGGTCAGCGCCTTCCAGCATGATGGTGGCAAAGAGAGCGTGCTCAAGGTCCAGAGCACTGGCGAAGGCGAGCTTGCAGACTTGACAGAAGAGTTCTCCGATGGCCGCATTCAATTTGCATTCGTCAAAGTCAAGGACCCCAACACCTCGCTACCCAAGTGTGTCTTGATAGCTTGGGTACGGAGCCAATACGATCCTTGAGAAGCTTTGCTAATGAACCCAGTGTGGCGAAGGTGTGCCTGAGCGCACAAAAGGTTACTTCGGAAGTCATCTCGGTGTCGTCTCCAAGCTACTTCATGTATGTTTACTGCTTCGCTGCACATCACACACACCTTAACTTAGCTAGGGATACCACGTTCAAGTCACGGCTCGGTCGGAAGCTGATCTCACCCCCGAAAGGATTGTGCAGAAGGTATCTGATGCGTCTGGTGCCAAATACTCTGGCGGCCCAAGTCTCCCTTCCGGCGGCCCCCCGCCTGTCGTCGCGAAGAAGCCTGTCTTCACCCCTACGCAGACTGGAGGAGGAGGATCTTCTTTTAATCCACTGGGCCGTTCGCGAGCACCTGCGCAGCAGCAGGAAACAGACTCAGATGGCTGGGGGGCCGACGCACCCGAACTTTCTCGTACCCAGCTGGAAAAGGTCGAGTCCGCGTATAAGCCGACTAAGGTCAACATGGCAGAGCTCACTTCGAGGAAGCAAGAACCTTCGCGCTTCCAAGCACAAGAACCTCAATCCACTTCCCCAGACGTTGTCAAGGGCGGCTACCAACCCATTGGCAAAGTTGACATTGCGGCCATTCGCGCCCAGGCAAAGGCTTCCGGCTCGGCACAGGATGAAAGGCCCACAGTGGTTAAGGGTGCCTATGAGCCCGTAGGTAAGGTCGATATCGCGGCTATTCGAGCAAAGGCACAGGCGGCGCCATCATCATCTGGTCTCTCGCCAGCAGCAACTGGCACCTCTGCTCGCAGTAATGATGATGACGAGGCGTCCAAGTCCCTTGCAGATCGATCTGCCGCTTTCCAGCAGTCTGAGCGGCTCACCAGCATACCAAAACCCAAGGTTGCGAACAAATTTGGAGGTGCTAACGCATTCACGGGCACGAAAGCACCAACGCCTAATGAGTTTGGCGTCAAACCAGCTGTTCCTGCTCCCATTGTCGGTAGCGCAAGCAAGACTTTTGCGGATAAAGGAGGGAAGACGCCGGCGCAGCTTTGGGCTGAGAAGAAGGCAGCTCAGGGCCAAGCAATCAAATCTCCGTCTACTGTCGGCGGCACTACTTCTCCACCTGTGCAGTCGCAGCCAAGCGGTGACGGCGGGTGGAAGAGCAGTTACACAGGGAAATCATGGGCGCCTGTGCAGACCACCCGCACCGGTCAGTCCGCAGCGAGTAATCTCAGCGAGCAACGCACTGGCGGTGAGTTACAACAGGAGGCCTCGTCTCCTGGGGGTGGTGTCAGTGCCCTCAAGGATCGCTTCAAGGGTGCTGCTCCCATGGGAGCCTCTACTGCTCCGAGTCCGCCACCGATGGACATGTCAAGCAAGCCCAATGCGGGTGCGCGAGGTGTTCCCATGCCCGACCTCCCCACTCGACCTTCAGAGCCCGAGGAGGATCAAGTCCCTGCCATCCAACACCAGAGCATTCCTTCCCCGCCGGCTGTACCGCGCAGCCCCTCTCCCGAGCCATCGGGCTCCCCTGTGCGCATCGCCATGCCTGTAGCTCGAGGCCGTGAACCTGCCGAATTGTCTCCTGCTGAAGAACGCGCACAACCTATGCCCACGCGCTCTCTCGACCAAGCCGCTCAGCAAGTTCGTGATGTATCCCCGGAACCCAGGGTGCAAGCAAAGGATCCCGCTCGCGGAGCCGGCGCTGCTGTCGCTGCCGCCACCTTTGGAGCTGGAGCTGTTGTCGGCGTGGCTGCTGGTGCTGCCATCGCCAGCAGTGGTGATGCCGGCGGAAAGCGCGCTACCGTCATCTATGATTATGAGAAGGCGGAAGACAACGAAATAGACCTACGTGAGGGTGAATATGTCACTAACATCGACATGGTAGATGAAGATTGGTGGATGGGAACCAATGGGCAGGGCGAACAAGGTCTCTTCCCATCTAACTACGTAGAATTAGTCGAGGACGAACATGATGATGCTGGTGCTGCCGCTCCTCCACCGCTACCAATACACCCTGCGGCTGAAGAAGAATCAGAGGCTCCAGCCGCTCCACCACGGCCTACTGGTGGTGCAAAGTCGACAGCCATCGCGTTGTATGACTACGACGCAGCAGAAGATAATGAATTGAGTTTCCCAGAAGGGGCAACAATCACTCAAGTAGTAAGTTGATCAGGTATGACGCTTATGCAGGATGTTAACCATAGCCTAGGAGTTCCCTGACGAGGATTGGTGGCTTGGTACTTACAATGGTGCGTCCGGTTTGTTTCCAGCCAATTATGTTGAGTTACAAGAGTAGCTTTAGGAAAGAAGCGACCTATTATAGCCAGTTTATATTCGTGTCACGGTTGAGAGCTATTAAGGCCATTATGGCTGATGGGTGTTGCGAGAGCACACCACCTTTTTCACTGTTGAAATAAACAAAAGATTCGGTACAAAAATTTAAGAATTGAGATCGTGCAAACCTTGGCATATATCAAGTGGTGTATCTTACGAGCCAATTGCTGGATACTGCGACTGAGCGTAACAGTTCATTCAAATACAATCTTGTGGACAAAATACGTGTAATACAAGTACCATTGTGATACTTTTGAATGGATGCAATTATTATTCAGATCATAGTCAAATATTCTTTGATTCAAGCCGCGGCAAGGGGCTAGGCTGGGCTAATTATTGTACAGTACACAACTTTGTCCTTGGAGACATGTCATATCCCCATAACATCATATAGAAAGCACTTAGTGCTTTGCACCCCCGTGATCGCCAGTGTCGTGGATGGAGTCGGGAAGGATTCGCTCAAGCTTCTCAGGGACGGCCTTTTGGATCCCCTTGGGGACGATGGATGCGTCGCCCCCATCTTTGGCATGGGTCTGACGGCCCGTACCGGAACCGGTATCGTGAACCTTGGAAACATTAATATCGAATGTTAGATGTTAGGAAAAGTGCGTGGGCATACCTTGTTGGGCAGGCTTTCTTCGAGGCCCTCAGGGGCCTTTTCCTGAACCTTTCCGGGCACCTTGGAGTCACCGGAGGCGTGGGAAATACCCTGACCGTGTTCGTTCTGCATGTTGATGAGTTGATAAATGGGCGAGAAGTGGATTCAAGTGTTTCTGAATGGTGCGATTGCTAGATGCTGATGATATCTTTTTGGCTGGCATGCACCTCTGTATTTATACCTCCAGTGATGCCATTCTTGGATGCTGTGCGTCACTATGCACACGGGGGCGTACCGGATCAATCGTCTCGTCAATGCACGCACATGGCGTCATGGATATCACTAGGCGAATGCAAAAAAAAAAAAAGTGAAATGCGTAGTACTGAGGGCTGTGCGAATCCCTCACCCACTATCTGCAATGTACATGTCGTCAGAATGTCACCATGGGGGTGGGAGTGGGATGAGGGGGTTTGTGTTTTGGAGATTCGGGCAAAACCTATGCTTTGCTACAATGGTCTAGTCTTGACATAGCTATGCTGTCAGCTAACTCCAGAACATGTGGCGTACGGCTATGCAGAAACGAGAAATGAAGCTCAATGTCCATGACGCTGGCGTACTGGCTTGGCGATGGCGCTAAGCCACTTCATACTGATTGTTTTAAGAGCAAAGGGGCGAGAAGCGCGTTTGAGATGGTATGCGATGTGTTGATGTGGTGGTCCAGAGAGATGGTCCGCGGGGTGCGGGCCACGGATGACTTCATCTACACCATGTCCGTGTCCCCACCGAACAGAAGCGGGCAGCAGCGGCATAAGAACATGAAGTCGTGAGCAGACTTAATATCTCGCTCGCATAGAACGTTTTCTATTGATTATCCTTCATTATCGTAGGTATCGTCATGGCTTTACCATATATCCTACAGTGAATCCGTTTTGAGCGCCAAGCAATGCATCCATGCGTAGAATCCTACAAGCAATTACTGAAAAGTCAGAGAGCCAAAAGGGCCGGGGGAAAAGGCAGGTAAGCTTGGAAAGGGTAGAACATGTATCCGAGGGAGGTCGGCACGGCTTAAGAAGCCCACAGCACTCTGCTTAATGGTGACCGGGTGGTGGCATATGGGTCAACTCAATGCCGTGATGAGATGGCTGGGCGGGATGGTCCGAGTAAGATGACCTGTCTACAAAGGGATTAAGAATGTTAGGGTCCGAGTGCGGCGGTGGCAGAGGGGATGCTGTCCGCGAGTGACGGTCATCGTGGGGATATTCGCTTCGCATCGGCTCGAAAGGACCTGGTGCAGCCGAGATGGGACGCGGCGTCGAATGCGCACTGAACGGCTCTGGGTGCTTTGCAAGCAGCGTGTCGTCAGGCTGCCCGTGACCGAGAGCATTGTACTTGGTCTTCCTGCGCCAATGAAGGAATCCCATGACAACCAAGGCAGCAAGGATGGCGACCCCGATGAAGACACCGATTGCAATTCCTATCTTCACTGCAGCCGAAAACTTTTCTTCCGAGTCTGGGTCTTTCGTGCTGTACGCCTTGGTGGACCCGGGCACCATGTTGGGCGGCTTTGTGCGCTCGGGGCGAGCGACTTGGGACTGGTCTGTCGCAGTCAGAGACGGGGCGAAAGCGTTTGTGATTGTGGTAGTTGGGTGCTCGTCGCGGCCATCCTTGGTCAGCGTCTGATTGAAGGTTTCGCCGCAGTCCTCGACGCTCTCGCCCTACCGTCCATGTCAGCAATCGTACAGCCAGGAGGATTTTCTGGCGAGCCTACCTCAGCACAGCAAAAGGCGACGTTGTCTTCGGTGAAGGCACAGTAAAAGTCATGGTAACAGCTTGCTACGCGACGTCAGCCAACTGGGAGCCAAGGGTCCGGCTGTGAAGACGAGGTACGCACTTCCATATTTGTCTTTGCAGCATGTCTCCTCCCGCTTCGGCTCGTAGCAGATGTTGTTGTAGAGGTCGGAATAACACTGCTTCGCACCCACGTCGTCGTCTTCGGAGTTGCAAGCCGAGCAGGACGTCGCATTCTTATTCGCACAGATTTCGAAGACGGGATCGTACGAGTCGGTGCTGTTCTCGCCCTGGTAACTCCACCAAAACTGGGCGGCCGACGCCATTGGCACCCAGGACGCGGCAAGGCCAACGACCCAAAGAGAAGACAGCATGGCCAGAACTACTTACGGCGCGCTGGGCTATGGACACAATACGCGGTGTGCTATGTACGGGAAGGCCGCTCCTGTGAAGAGGGTGCGTGGAAGCGGGGACGGCCAAGATGAAATAAACACCACGCGCGGGCGCGGCGCAGCACGCTTGAGTCTTGGTCCGGACCCTCTCCCGTCATCTTGTGTGGGCTGTAGCTCACCCCTGGAGCTCTGCTGGCGTTGCATCCAGCTGAGCCTGGCGGCCTGAGCGAGCAAGGCGTGCACCAGCCGAGGCCTCGATTTCAAAAATGGGCGGCCGGGTCTAGACCTATCCGGGCAATACTGCCCACCGGCACGGCCTTGTCTTGTATTGCTTATGGCAGCCTACCACTACCCTTGGGTCATGGGGAACAATAGCTACCCAGCCTTGTTCGATACCCGTCTACGCACCATGTATATATGCAGAGGCATGGCTGCTGGCCCTCCATCCAGCTACGCTCTCTTCTATCATGCGAATGCCACCGCCAACCCCCTCACGCCGGAACCGGGGGCGTAGTCCAGGAAGGCTTCCACTCGACCGTCCACGTCACCCCGACGCCATTGTTCTCTGCCGTTTCATAGATGGCACCGACGACGCGCTCGACCGTATCGCTCTTGATGGGAATCCGGTGGGCCCCCTCCCACTCCACCAACGTCGTGGTGCCCTCCTCGCAGTATTCGTTCAGTAGCTTTTGATGCAGATGCAGCCCTTCGTCCGCCAGGCCGTGAACGTGGACCGTGGGCTGCCTGAGTATGGAGCCGTCGTCCACGTCCTTGACGAACTGGAAGCCCTCGGAGATGTTCCCACAGCTCACGAGAGCCGGGCTCTTTAGGATGGCGGGGTTGAGGTTGCTCATGGGTGCGCGTCCGGCAAGCAACACGCCGAATCGCCAGCGAAGGCCTGGAATGCCAATGGGGCCTGTTTCCCACTCTGCCTTGCCTTCGTGCCGTGCCTTCTCCTCCCGAGCTTGCTGTTCCAGGAGCAGGCTGGCGCTCAGCTTGGCTCCCTGGCTAAAGCCCATCAAGCCCACCCACTCGCCCCTGGCACCTTCGCGGTCGTCGTCCTCCATGGCGGTCCGTATCGCGTATCCAATCTCGTCGATGCAACTCTCGGCATCGACCTCGGGCTGGTCGTGGGTCCATCGCAGCCAGCGTCGGAAGGGTGCGTAGGAACCGTACACCTGGATGATGTCCGGGTGCGGGTCGCAGATGAAGGGCCCATCGACCCACACGAGACGAAACGAGTACTGGAGATGGCGTATCAGGGCTCGCGACTGGGCCTTGAAGATGGCGGCATTGACGCCGCCGCCGTGCAGGCAGAGCAGGCGTGGAAGACGGGTAGAGTCGGGCAGGGCGGAGGGCAGGTTGGTCGGCATTCTGGGCAGGCTGGAGCGCGAGTCGAAGCTAGGAGTGTGAAGTGAAGCCGCAACTCCAGTCGCCGCACGTGCACCGGGTGGGAGGCTGGCCGCGGTAGGGGAGGTGGTGAAAGCGGACGAGGTTGACGGACACGCAAGGCCGGGTAGACTATCAATCAGCACATGGGAAGTTGCCTTCGTGGGTGGCCGCTGTGGATATCGGAGTCCGAAATGAGACGGAGCGGCCGACCGCCGCGTGGGCACGGCTTACTCGATCGTCGTGCCGACCTGCGCCCAGCTGCTTCGTGTTGTTCTCTAAACACGGCTGCTCGCCAGGGACCCGGGCAGGCGCACGAGATGCCGCACATGGGGGGGCTGGCTCTGGAGGAGCGAGGCAAGAGAGCACCTTTTGTACATGCATGCACAGACGATCGAGGGTGGGGCCGACGCGGCTTCTCTCAAGCTATTCCACAGGCGGCCTCGGATGCCCATCGACCATCGAGCCCCGAAACTACGCCGTCTTGCCATTGTTGCAGGCCCGCCATGTCCACGCTCGACAGGCAGGCAGACTTCCAGATGCCCCCCAAGACAAGCTCAAGCTCACCTCTCTTCCACCCCATCGCCCACCAATCCCGGCGTCGTCGCTCCCTCGGCGCTCTTCGCAGCCAGCACCTCCTCGGCCGTGGGCTCGCGCGGCAAATCGACAATGACGCCGGGATCCTTGCTCCTGCTCTCGAGCATCGCCTTGCGCTTCTACCCCCGTAGGCCCATCCGTCAGCCGGGTTCGCCGTCGTACGCTCATATGCAAACAGGGGGAGTGTAGCGCTCACCTCTTCGACCTCCCTCCCAGCACCCTTGCCCCCCTCACCCAAAAATTCAGCCTCGATCTCTTCTTCCTCGCCCAAGCCAGGACTCACCACCACCGCGCCGCTCTTTCCGTGCTCGCTGCCATCTCGTCCGGCACTCGCACGAGGCGCAGAGGCGCCGTCCAGCTCGACAGGCGCCTCGTTGATGGCTGGCGTGCTCGTGTCGATCAAGGGCGTGCGTGTCGCAGCCGCGACGCTCGTCTTGTGCGGGAAGCTTGTCGAGTGGGTGAGCGGGGAGATGGGGTCCGAGGATGAGGCTGGGTCTGCCATTCTGTTTTGCTCGTCCTGAATGCTGTGTAGTATGTATGTATGTATGTATGTATGGATGGATGGATGGATGTATGGATGTATGGATGTAGTAACGGTGGCCGTCGTCTACGTGCAGAGAGGATGCGTGGTGGGCGTGGATACGAAAGGGGAGACGAAGCAAAGTGACTGCATGTGGTCTCGGCAGAATGCACGAGGCAGCCATGCAAGTCGACTGGGGCTGGGGCTCTGGGGCTGAGGTGCTTGTAGGCTACTACAGCACTTGGTGTCACCCTCGGAACCCCCCTTTGGTCTGCTCTCTTCTTTCTGCTCATTCGCACACGGTCTAACAAACGCCCGAACCCCTCGTAAGCATTTGGCCGCCCCATGACGTAGCTATCTACGCCGTTTCAACACGCTTCACCACTCGCTAGGCCCGGTTGAAACAGCAGGGATATCGATACTTCTCACTCTTCCTTCACACATACGCACATCTATCCTGCCCATTGCGTCTGCCTACATGTACAGGTAACCGCTATACAGATACTACGAGATGCATCTTCGAAACAGCCAACATCGCCACCGCCAAAAGGAGCGAGTGTCCGTTTTCTTCCATCAAACGCCCGTAAATGCCTCCCCCGTTTTCAGAAAGAAAAAATCAACGTGCTTTGCTACCAAACAGCCTTCAATTCGTCTTTGGTATCATGAAACCCATCACGTAGCCCTCCCCCGACGACTTCTTCGAATCCGTCACCGCCTTTTACTTGTAAGTCCGAGTACCTTGGTCGTCCATAGGTGCACTCACCCCTACCGATCCCATGAACGGCCCGCCGTTGCTTCCGAACCCATTCACGTTACTCGCTTGGCCATTCACTACGGGGGACGTATTCGGTAAGCCGTCCGTCTGCATGGCCATGCCGCCAAGATCCATGGGGAAAAAACTATTGGAAGCATCCATATTTGGCCCCTGAATGTACGAGTCCCACGCATTCTGCTAGCCGTCAGTTATGCACACCCAAAAGCCCGTCGTAGCCACACTCACCCAGTCAATGTTGTCTGCGCTGGGCAGATCCATCGACTGAAATCCGCCTCCGAAAAGGTTGGAGAAGGGGCCGGCCGCATTGTCCGGACCACTCGTGGTCGCGCCAAAGTTCGGCGTCAACCCCGAAGGCGGCTGCGGCGTGGGGTCATTGAGCAGATTCGCCATCGACGCCGGATACCGTGTGTCGAACAAGTTTGCCGAGTTGGGCGTCAGCCCACCTGTGCTGAGCATGCCCAACGTCATGGCGGCCGAGTGCTCAGGGGCCACGTTGGAGTCATCCATGGCCGTCGATGTGGGAAAGGTTGAGCCTGCTGAAAACCCCTGTTGCTGTTGCCGGGTCGACTGATGTTCTCTCAGCTCATTCAGCATCACACTCAGCGTGCCGTGCGCTTTATATGCTTCCATGGAATGGTCCTTTAATCCGTCCCAGATGCCCACTGCCGTCTCAATCGCCTCAATCATCTCGTTCCGTCGCTGTTCACTCCAGTAATACATATCGCCCGACTGTGTCCTACCTTGGCGTTCGGATCGTGCTGTGTGGTACAGATCCGAGCACATTATCATGGCCGCGAGCAGGAAGTCAACCGTGGTGAGTGACGAGATGAACCACTTGACATTACGCAGCCTACCCCCTGGTTGGCATTCTCTATGGAGGGTCGCCTGGTGTTGCAGCATCTTCATCGACGCATCGATGCATGCTCGCCTCGAGTAGTTGAACCGAGGGTTCGCTCTTGAAGCAGAAAGAAACTTCCTGTGAAGCACGCATGTGATCTTGAGATATAACAAGTCAAGCGTGAAGCGCTGCATGATGAGCGTCGAGGGGTCACGGGCTGACTCATCCATGGTCCGGATCTTTAAATGTGGCGATATCTTGTCGTGCATGTCGCGCGCTTGCTCATCCAGCTTCATCACTTCTTCGTACGAGGCGCAAGTGAGAACCTCGGTAAGTTCAACCGCCTCGCCAAGCTTATAGATCAAGCGTGTGCGGTTGATCAGAAACAACGTGGGCGTTGCTTCGTCTTCGGGTCTCGACGGCGGTAGAATCTTCATGTCTTCGAACAATTCATCGTCATAGATGTTGCGAGGGATCTCAGAGTTAGTATCACGAGGGCGGACAACCGGTGGCAATCCAACCTGGGCTGAGAATAGCAGGTCCATGGAGCGGATGGCAGCCCACACGCGTCGGCGCATCTCGCCTTGGAACACAGTGATGCCTACGTAAGGGCCCGAATCTCGATGCAACCCCATTCTCATCGCCAGACGCACAATGATGCCGATGCTCACAATCATGCCGGCTTGCGAATCTCTGCTTCGCGCGTAGTCCGCATAGGCATGCAAGATCATTGTTTCCAACATGTACGTTATGGGTGATGTGATGTTTGCGGCAGCCAAACACTGCGCCGTATAGTCACGGTACTCGCTCGACATGGCCCATGATCGGCCCCTGTATTCCGGAGGCTCGTCGCCCGCGCGGGTGTACGACTGCAGTGCTATGCACATCATGGCGAAGACCAAGCCCAGCCAAATCACAGGGGTTTCATTGGGATCCAGCCAATGCCTATCGTACTGCTTCTGGAACGTAGGGCCATGAATGATGTGGATGCCCGGATCGTATGTGTTGAAGTAGCGTGAAACGAGTATGTCGGCGGTCGCTTTGGGTGGGAATCGTGCCAGTAGCTCAGGCTGCGTTAAAGGCTTTTGGCTACCAAACAGAAATGCAGTACCAATGTTGGAATCGTCGCTGTACATGGCCTGGTAGCGCTTGAGTTGCTCTTCGTACTGCTTCTTGTGCTCATTGAAGTAGTTCTTCACTTCCGAAATCTGTGGTCCATCAGCAACGGCGCAGAGTGGACGATGCGGGCCTACCAACCTCTCCCAAAATCGCATACCAATGCGCTTCTGATGCAAACACGGCGCGATTGTTATCGACCTTCATGACGCCAATCGACTTGGTTACATGTTCGACCTCGCTCTCGTCCCCCGCATCCTCCTCAGGTATCGACTCAGGGCTGATGTCAAAGGGGTGATCGGCCGAGCCATTGCTAAGGCTGTTGGCGATGGCAGCTTGAGCGGCGGCTGGTCCGGCACTTTGGGCGCCATTCGTCATCAACGAGAGAACCAATCCTTCAAGGCGGTCAATGCGGTTTTGCATGTCATCTGGCGATGTGGCAGAGCCAGCGCTGGACGCGCTCTTCTTGCGATTGCCTGGAGTTGCGTACGTACATGAGGCGGTGTCTCCCCGCTTGGTGCAGTTGTCGCAGGGGTGGCCGCGGTTGCATTTCAACCTGGCAGGGTGAGCAGGCGCAACGTCGAGCGGCGGGCGTGTGGGAGCTTACTTTCTGTGCCTGCAGGGCGCGCAGGACAGAGGGACGCGGTTCCGCTTCCGCACGACCCTGAACTGGGCGTCCGGCGGCGAGTGGCCTGCGCTGGACGACGTCGTCGACGGCGGAGTGGGGGGCATGGTGTTGGGAATTGGAAATCGAAGCGACGCGGACTTTAGGGAGCTAAGCCGGACTTTGGGGAGCCCGCTGGCGGCTGGGCAGGCAGCTGGGGGTGGACGAGTGGGCAGAAGGATGGCCAGATGCGACGCGGGCTGGCGGGGCCTTAAATTCTCTATCGAGGGCTGGACGGACCGCTTCGAAACACGACAGGCGCGGGGGGCGGCGACGTTTAAAGAGCAGATGGCTGGCCGCGGTCTGGGGAGTCTGGGAGTCTGGGAGTCTATGCGCTGCGCCGTCGTGCTCCCCTCCAGCAAGGCTCCCACGGTCCAAGCAGCAAGCAACGTTCTTCCGGCGTCGCAGGTTACCGGCAATGGGCTCGCTCGCACGCGTGTACGGCCGGGGCTGAGAGGGAGGGCGAAGGGAGGGCGAAGGGAGGGCGAAGGGTTGGTAAAGGGTTGGTGCGCGAGCGCGGAAACAAAGAAGGACAAGGCATATTTATCTGCGTCTTGTAGACGCCGTGTGCGCCAAGAGCCTCCCTCTCTTTCTCCTCTCCCTCTCCCTCTCCCTCTCCCTCTCCCCCTCTCTCTCCTGCTCTCCATGTGCAGCTTCCCTCGTCCTTACTAATGCTACCCGTAGACGCATGGTGCTCTGAGTCACACACGCACCCGAGCGGTATCCGCGTGCGTACCCAGGCAGACGGCGACCATGTGACGCTGCAAGTACAAGCCACCGACCTCATCGTGCACTCCCTCTCGCGGAAACAACCTTCATCGAAGACGCCGTCTGAAAAGGCCCTGCGCAGCTCTCTGTTTTGCCTCACAAGGATCCTCGTGCGCGTGTCGATTCATCCCACGCCGCCATCTTCTTCTCGTTCGGATTCCATCGGAACACGCCCCCGCTGCCGACGTTGTACTGGTAGTAGTTCTCTGTCCCTCCCCTCACCAGAGCCCTCCGAAACGTGATATTGATCCGCCCCTTGTTCGCCTCGTCGCCCGCCCTCTTCGGTACGCTGTGCAGCCAATGGCCCTGCGTCTTACCCCGCATGAGCACCATGTCGCCCGAGCCCAGTGCCAGCTTGATCTGTTTTGGCTCGCGGCCCGCTGTTGCTTCGCCTGGTTCCACGGGCGTCATGACTTTGTGCTTCATGAGAAAGTCTCGCCTGGCACCCAGCGAGAAGGACGCAATGGCCGGGTTGGCGCCCAGGAAGCGTTCATCATCGGAATGGTAAGCGATGCTGTCCTGCCCGTCGGCATAGTAATTGACGAGACAAAAGTTGAACCTCTCGTCGGTCGTGCCCTCGGTGAGTATCCTCAGCTGATCTAGACACTGCGGTATCGGCCGCGGTACGCACTTGTAACGTGTGCATTCTACCTTCTTGCCCGTCCTCGCGTCCACCACCTCACCCGCCTCATCGAACCGTGACGTAGCGTCAACTCCAAACACCGTCGTGAAGCGCGGCGTGTTGATCTGCATTTCCGCCGGTCCGCGTTTGATCTTGTACTGGACGCGGTAGAAGAACAATTCCTGCCTCAGGAACTCGAAAACGCCAGCTGCAATGGAGGAGGGGATGTATGGTTGGTAGTACACCAGATCCAGGTCGGCTTGGTCCCTGATGGCTTTACCCTCTTCCGCAGGTGCAAATGCCAGCTGCTCCGCAAAGGAACAGGGTAGATATGGCACTGGGAAAGGATAAGATGCATGTGTCGACGATTCCAAACTGGCTTCGTATTTTGGCTTCTTGTACCCCGTGGGCCTGAAGAATGAATCTAGGGCACCTCGCTTCATTCCTATCTTCTGCAGAGATACCTTTTCGTAGTTGGAATCCCTGGATCTACGTACCGTTGCAATGGATGTGCGACTGGACTTTAAACTATTATGGCCGGACGTGACAGCTGCTGTGAAGCGCACGCCCCAAGCCGATCCGAGATGATGACGACGGTGACAATGGCTGGCCATCTCCACCACTAACTGGGGTCGGTTGATAGGCCGATCCATTCACGCCAAGGGTTCATCGACCACTTGCTCCAACTGTGAGTACAATAGGCACCTCCCACCGCCCCAGCCCCCATCTTGTCGGAGCGTGGCTGGTTACTGTGTACACTACGGACTTCACGTTCCTCGCCCTTGCTGGCATCAGTCATGCCTCCGAGCTTGCACTTTAAGGTTCCAGTTTCGAATAGAGTGCGCATGAAAACAAGTGGATGATATGTTGAAATTGTTCAATGGAGTTTTATCTATGCTATATTAAGATCTTTTGTATTCTTGCTCTTTCCGTGAAACATACACCCCGAAGTGCCGCAGGGACAATTGAGAATGACGTATTGAATTGGACCTCGGTACATCTCGGGCCCACCTGTACATCTCTTCCATAGAGGGCTTATATGCTTTTTACCTCAACTTCATTGCTCCTTGTGGGTTCAAATCTAGAACTGTGTACATATCCAGCTTATCTCACTGCCATGACCGGTCCCCTAAACATTATCGCCCTCATTACGCCCAAGGCCGGTAAATCTGATAGGGTATTTTGCTGTCTGGTGATTGGTGCTTATATGCCATATGCTAATCGTGGACAGGTCGAGCAGCTCCTTAAGACGGCAGCCCAGGCAGTAAAGGAGAAGGAGCCGGGAACACTGAGATACCATTTGCACCGTGAGACAAAGGGCGATGCACCGACTTTCATCATGCTAGAGACGTGAGTACTTTTATACCTCCCAGAGCGTTCTTGGCGCCAGTGATTGCAACATTGCAACAAACCAATACACTAATGGGGACGCGTAGGTACAAGAATCTGGAGGCTTTGAAGGCACATGGTTCATCGACGCATTTCAGGGAGATGGGCAAGAGGTTCAAGGACGAAGATTTGCTAGAGGGACCGATTAAGCCACTTTTTATAGAAGAGAGAGGCGGTTTTGCGAGTAAGCTGTAGACATGTAGAGGCATACGTAAATCGAAATAGAAACAATAACCCAGGTGGTGCAATTCGATAGGTACAACAAAAAATGCTCTTTGTTCAATTTAAGTGGCACTACGCCACGGCCTTGGCCTCACGTGGAGGCGCGTTCTCTTGGCGCGTTCTCCACTCCACGCCGAACATCAGATCCCTTCTTACCACTTAACCGGTGGCCCTCCCCTCTGCTGCTCTGATTTTATGACTAGGTGGAAATTGTTTACATGTTCCGAAATCCACGAGAAACTAGGCTCCTTCCCAAAACTCCCCAATTAGCCCCGTCAATCGGTCGTCCACCAAGTCCTTCGCCACCCCGCTCCTCTTCCTCCACAACTATGGCCACAAAAGCTACGCCTCGGAAATCTGCCACGCTTAAGGTAGCTTCCTCTAAACCAGCGAGAACGCAGACGACACTTGTGCCCTCTGAGTGGGGTAAGAAAGCCGCGTCCAACAATACTCGGGTCAAGCCGAAATCAATGCCGAACGGCAACATCATGACATTTTTTAAGAGGGCGGAGGAGTTGAACAGCCGCTTGTTTCTTGAAGAACGAGGGAGTAATCCCGCTGCGATGATGGAGTACAACGAGGCCGAGGTAGAAGCCGGCTGGACAGACGAGGTTGCCAATGGCAACATAGGACAGCCTACCAGCGATGCACGATGCAGTGAGCGCCGAAGCAATAAGAAGCGGAAACTTAGCTTCGAAGACACGCCCTCTTCTACCATGCAATCTCTTGACGCAAACACAAGCCCAAAGCCTCTACCGACAAGTGCCAGTTCACACGCACTGCACGCTCGTAAGAGAGCCGGTCCTTTTGTGGATGACTCTGAATCAGAAGTAGAAGAGGAAATTTTGTTTCTTAGAAGAGGTACGATTGCGAAGACGCAGATAAGCAGATTTGTCACCCATTCTAAACTTTTGGAGGATTCGGGTTTCATGGATCAATCCGCTGCACCCCTGGAATACGTACCGCCAATACTTCAGCTTGAAACGGCACAGTTTATACCCGAAGAGCCTGACGATTTTGAAGGACTAGAAGACGATGATTTTCTCGAGGGTGAAGAATTCGACGAGCGGCGGTGGATGCAGGAGCAGAGGAAGCTAGAAATGGCACAAGCTGGTTTCAAAGGAGACATGGACGATTCCGATCTACCTCCGTTGTTCTCGGAAGATATTGTAAATGAGTCCAGCCTTGAAGGTCAACCAAAAGACAACGCTCCATGCTGTCCTATCTGTAATGCTTGTCTCCTTGGCTTGTCAGAGCGAGAAGTGTCAGCACATGCTAATGCTTGTCTTGATGGAGATGTTCAACCATTGCCTCATACGAAAACGCAAGAACAGAATTTGTCCTCATTTGGGACGCACTCAAATATATTCAAGAGCCCAGAAAGGCCAGCACGACACAACCAGCAAAGCCTAGTCATGCTGGGAGAAAATAGCGCGACCTCTAAGTCGGCTTTTTCGAAATTGATGTCCGGTCACGCCGAAGACACAGCTTGGGTGACGGCGGCTGCAGTAGAATCGGCAGAAAGGGGAAAACCATCTTACCAGCGCACATGTCCTTTCTATAAAATTCTTCCAGGCTTTTACATATGCGTGGACGCCTTTCGTTATGGTGCTGTAAAAGGTCAGAAAGCCTATTTCCTTAGTCACTTCCACAGCGACCATTATATTGGCTTAACTGCAACATGGAGTCACGGTCCGATTTACTGCAGTAAAGTGACAGCGAATTTGGTCCGGCAACAGCTGCGCGTAGATCCCAAGTGGATTGTAGACTTGGATTTTGAAAAGAAAACAGAAATTCCTGGTACCGAGGGCGTATATGTCACCATGATATCAGCGAATCACTGCCCAGGCAGTTCATTGTTTCTTTTTGAAAAGGAGATGGGCAAAGGGCAGCTTTCAAAACTACACCGTGTTCTACATTGTGGAGACTTCCGAGCTTGTCAAGCCCACCTTGAGCATCCTTTGTTAAAGCCTGAGGTCATGGATGCCGTAAGTGGGAAAAGCAGGCAACAGAAGCTCGACGTTTGCTATCTCGACACTACTTATTTGAACCCAAAATATGCCTTTCCGCCACAGGAGCAAGTTATTCAAGCTTGTGCAGATATGTGTGTAAGCCTAAACAAGGAGCAGATTGACGAGAACGACAGCTGTGAACAGATAAAGAAGTCTCGTACAGCAGAAGGCATGGTGAAGTTCATTCAACAGGCCGCTGATGTAGTCGGAAAAAACGATCGCCCTAATATAGATGGACTAAATCTTCAAAGCATTGAAGTGAACAAGAAGCGAGGCAGATTACTTGTTGTGGTTGGCACCTACAGCATCGGTAAAGAGCGAATCTGTATCGGCATTGCCCAAGCCCTTGGGAGCAAGATCTATGCACCTCCTAGTAAACAACGTATATGTCGTGCGCTCGAAGACCCTGAGCTCAATGGTCTCCTCACAAATGATCCACGCGAAGCTCAAGTACATATGACGCCGCTTTTCGAAATTCGCGCTGAGACGCTTGACGACTATCTTCGCGACTATAGTGACCACTTCTGTCGCTGCGTGGGATTTCGGCCTTCCGGCTGGAATTACCGGCCCCCCAAAGGCCGTTTAATCGAGTCGCCTTCCGTGCAGACAGTCCTGCACTCGGAAACCTGGAAGAGCACATTCACGATGCGCGACCTGGCCCAACAGCGGGGCAGCACCAATCGTACAAAATGCTTCGGTGTCCCATATAGCGAACACAGCAGCTTTAGAGAGCTGACTATGTTTTGCTGTGCGCTTCGGATCGACAAAATTATTCCTACAGTTAATGTGGGGAGCGCCAAGTCAAGAGAAAAGATGAAGGTATGGTGCGATAGGTGGGTCAAGGAAAAGAAGAAAAATGGTTTGTTTAGATTGGGTCGGGGCAGAAGTGATTGATGGTAGACCATTATTTCATGGACATAAACGTGAACAGCACTCGATCCAATCGTCATCTTTGGGGGGCACGTTGTATCTGGATATATTAAAATCCTTTACTTGAATTTACCGGCTACAACGTAATTATGTTTAACTTATTGTGGATACTTTGTTGGGTCTACTCTTGCAGCTCTTAGCGCATGCCGTGGCGAGCTTCTAGTTGACTTTTTGAGCCGACAACTGATTTGAATGTCGAAATGCTGGTCAGGCATTTGAAATAGGCCTTCTCAGTTAACTTAAGTAGCTGAAAACGTCCACGACTGTTCATTACGTTGGTAAAAGTTGAGCAGATGCAGGGCTTCCCGCTGATATCATCTCTGGCTCTTAAGAACGATTAATCCTCCAGTTGTTTTTCAACTGGTCTCTAGGATATGTTTGATAAGCTATATACAAGGGATCAAACACAATACATAAGCATATGCTTCAAACCAAAGCCCCCTTTTCACCCTTAGCATGTGACATCCGATGATGTCCTTTCACTACTTCACTTTTGCAGGGTATCATGTGCTGTGGTACCACACTCTGCAACCTCCCGCCTTCCTAGCAAAATTTCATCATCGACCCCTTAGTTGTTAAAAAGCCTGCCCTTATCACTTTCACTAGCAACTCTATCAGCTCTATAACAAGGAAAAACTTTAGTACCATGAATATAGCCCACGAGTTACCAAGGAACTAATATGGTATTCGAATTAATCTACAGTCAATATCACAACTGAAAATCGCTGCATCTATCGCCGCTATAACAAACGCGTTCAGGACTTGAAAGGCAAAACATCATCCTCATTTGTAACGCGACAACAGCCCGGTCTACTTCAATCCATAAAATCGACTTTGAGGTACGATAAATTTTCAACGTCAAAGCCAAGGTGTCTGCGGCATATTTATGAGAACGCTATTATTATGAACATTGCTAGTCAGGCAAGTTTTTACCACGCCAGGATTTGGATTGTATCTCATATAAAAGCAGTGACGATGCATTTCTTCGCCTTATTGCGGGCGGAGCAGTCGCGAACGCGGGGTGATAAATGTGCGCTGGCGAGTTGTTAATTGAAAGAATGGATGATTCAGGTAGACCTATTCAAATGGTAGAGCTGTTAGGTAAATTTTGTTTATGTTCGAGTAGATTAATACAGATTTTATGGGGGGGGTTTTTTTTTTCAGCCCTTATTTTTTTTAACTTAAACTTACATTAAATATCTAAAGAAATGAATATTGTGGTTTGCCTGTTATAAAATTCTAAAGATTGGTATTTAGTATATGCAAAATATTGAACTATTAAGCTGGGGGCGGGTTTGGATGTATACAAGAGACTTTGAATACAGGAAAATACCAAACACTCAACAGTCAAACGGATACTCAATTGACTTATTAATAGGGTAGTTCAATTGTACATTACTATTAGAATCAATTATACGCTTAAAATACTTCATAGTATTGAGCTTAGGATATACAATTCCCGATTTCATATCTCTTTACCTTTATTCTTCACTGCAGCTATACAACAAATTTATAGAAGAAGAACTTGAACCCTCACAAATATTACTATGGAAATCAAAGGTTCCTAAGTAGGAAATGTGCATAAAGTGACATTGCTAACAGATATGTCAGACAGATGATCTACTTCACTGTTTTATGTTATTCCATAATAAACACTATCATTTCCTGTAGGAAACAAGTACTTGGTAGCTTTATCCATTCACTGATTTTCATACAGTTTTTATACCTGTTAGATGCACGTCTACATATCCATTAGTTCCTGGTTTATTCCTAGCGGATATAAAACTCAGTAGAGCTGATCGAGATTGGCTACGAGTTAGGTATATTAGGATCTATTTCAGTGATTCTGAGGGCGCCCTTTCTGCGTAATACCCTTACCACCCGGAGTAACATGTATCAGGGGCACTAACAAGTCAAAGTAGTCAGCTAAATGCTGGTCGAAAACTTATATTTCACGCCATCAGTCTACAAAAGAAGTGATTTTCAATCATCGTTACGACAGGCAGCCTTTACAAACTATCAATCGTATTCATTCTAATATTCTAATGAGTCAAACTGGATGCTAGAAAATCCCGCGTGTTGAAAATGGCAACTTTTTGGTCTATGTGGTTCAGCATCGTACTCTACCTGGTAGGAAAGGCAGTTATGATAAAGTCAATTATCGCATTAAATAGTGAAAATGAGTTTAATGACGGTGATCATTGGAAGTGTAAGGCAGATACAACACTGACTCCTCTTCAGTGGACAGTCACTATTCTTTCCGTCATTGACATACTTACCTTTCAGCATCGGTGCAGGTTACTGGCTGGAAGAGATGAGAATGATGAATGGGAGAATGAGTAGGTCGCATAAACAGTAGAGAAAAAGCCTATATAGAGCCTCAGTGCAAGCATTCAATACTTTTCTCAATGTGTGAGGGCTTAGTTTTCGAAATTTTGACAAGACTTATAGGATAAAACTCTACTGTGCCGTCTTGTACCTTCTTATATCTACTTGTGGTACTAGCTATTATGTATTGGGTTTTAATTAATATATGTCATTTTCATCGTAGTATACATTCATCTGGGCTCATAGGCGGTACAATTACCTACACTAATCTGGGGAAGCGGCCGATAGGATTTCAGCATGACAAGATTAAGGGTAAATTACTCAATTAACTGCTTAGCCTTATTGGAAAAAAGCGAATCTTGTCAAAGAACTGTGTCAAGTGTCAAGTAATGTATGATGCAGCTAGTTAGTATAAGTCTTTGTAAGTTTTATAGATGCGGTGGCACATGCTCGAGTATTCCTTACTTAAAAACTTCCTTTTAGTATATTGACTGCACTCGGACTAGTTTTACCTTGAGTAAGGAATATTATTGTGAGAGGGGAGGTACGCATTGTGCAATAGCGTCGATTTGTATAGGACCTCTCAAGTCATATTAGAGTGTTCCACCGATGGAAAAAACGTTCAATCGAAATAGAGTCAAGCCATCCAACAGGCTTTAAGGAAAACATTCTCGCTTACGTACGTTACTGGCATTCTTTTGTGAAGAAGTTGGCAGAGTTCAGTTATGAGATAGATTCTGATGAAAAACAATACATGGGATGGCTGAAGCCATTCTGAGACAAACAAGCATAGTGTCGGCGGTAGGAAGGCGTATCATTGTCATCAATATTTCGAAAAAGTACAGAAAAAACTAAATGAAGCGATGCTGTACCGGACTTTAAGTGCACAGAAACTAAAATATGCCGAAAATCCCCAACATCCTTTGGTTATTCTATCAAAATGGTCTCATAAACTTTTCTACCTAACGTAAACGTTGGGCCATCGGGCATCGCCCCTGGAACGCGCGGCCACACGCTGGCATCCGCAATCCTCAAGCTTTTGACCTCTTTGACCCTGAATTTGCTGTCTACGACAGCTTCGGGGACTGTCGCATTATCAGATCCCATGCGACAGCTCGAGGAGGCATGGTGTCCGAACGAGGTATCCATGATCCCTTGTTTCATGTCTCCAGTGGGATCTGGATGGATAACCTCATGATTGACGCCGGCGCTGTCGTAGGTACGGTATAAAAGCTCTGTAGCTTCAGCAAGCGCTTTAAGATCCGTATCTCTGTTCTCGGTGAAGTAGTTGAAATTAATAGCGGGCGTAATGCGTGGATCTTTAGAGCGTAGTATGACGGTACCGGCAGGGTTTGCTATTTGCATCTTAACGACTGCTGTACCCCACGAGTAAGGGCTTCTTGTTATATTTGAGTAACTTGGGTAAAAGCCAGCACCGTTGCCGCTAGGTCCGTTCATGACGAAGAGGTCAGAGTCAGAGGCCCAGGACATGCTGCTCCGGTACGTGAAGAAGATGCCTTGCGTATCACCATATGGACCTGAGCCGTTGGTTTGCTAGGCCACGAAGCATGGATCGGAGGAATCGAAAGTCCTTGCGTAGAGGGATGATAGGTTTAGGAATGGTCTGTCAGCGCCGATCTCGACTGGTGCCTCATAGCTGTCTTGCATGAAGTTGCCCTTCTGAAAGTCAGCCGAACGCGTCTCTACTGAGAGACAATGGCAGACGACTTACTACAGCTGGTAGACATACTATAGCGGGGATACTAAGCCCTTCCAGTTCATCGCACGGACCGATACCGCTTAGATTTAAGATTTGTGGGTTATTAAAGGTGCCGGCGGGAACAATGACCTCCTTTTTTGCACGGACAGTTTTGACTTCGCCAGTTTGTGACTCGTCGTATCGCTGATCGGCCGAGTACAGCCCCTCGCCCACCATATATTCAACTCCAACGGCCTTAGGTTTACTCTCACAACCCTCGAATAACACCCTTGTGGCTAGCGAGTGCAGACTAATACTTAGCAGATATCCAGCTGCGACGATATAGTTAATGTATTCGGCAATACTGCTTCTGCTGCTGGTCGCGGGGTTTATGGCGTCGGGAATCACGAACATGGGCGGCTCGTAGCGATCGCTGTCTAATCTGTTAATATCATGATTTCTAAGGCGCTGGAATATCTCCGTAGTACTGGTGACATTGATACCTTCAACTAGGCTAAGAAATTCCTTATAAACACTGGCGAGGTTAGGAAAAACTACTTCAGGTGATTTGTTAGTCGGGCTGACCTAAATGGATGGTTCCAATTAGTAGATCACCAAGCCAACCGCCCGATATGCCTTACCTGAAGGTAGCTATCTCTACTATGACTAGGAGTTCCTTGAGGAATATAAGCAGCGTTTCCGATGTCCATACAAATCCGACGCATATTTTCGTGGCTCTATGATCTATCTCCTGTAAGGCTAGCAATGTGATCCCATTCATTATCGGGTGCCCAGGCAAAATTCATAGCATTTATTTGTGAGCTGCCGCCAAGCGTAGCACCTCATGGGTATAGCAGACCTGGAATAAGTATGAATAAACCTGTCAGTATCCGTTCCATGGGAGCCCAGCTGTGCAAATAAGGGAGACTTACGAAGCAGCGTCGGCAGGTGGATTCAAGCCAACATAGTAGAACCTATTGGTCTGTAGATACGCATATTTTGGATCACGAAGAGCTTGGGTTACATTGTTCCCATAATGTTCGACATAGTACTGCCAAGAATGCGAAGAGGCTTCTGCGACATACCTTGCTCTTCATGACTGTAAGTTCTATAGACTAGAAAGAGGTGTAATCAGATAGTATGTACTTACAATGCCGGTATTCGCTGAGCAATGTCATTGGAAGCATCATCACCAGCTTCAATGAGGAAGACCGAAGCTCAACTTAAAGCTAAGTTGGCACTTTATGCTGCTTTCAACCACTTCATGCATGGACGGATTTGAGGCTCACGCGAGAGAACCACCTCTTGGACCAGATCTAATAACGACGTAATCGTATTCTTTGGTTTTCATACCCTGGGGAAATTTGCTGCTTACGAGCAGGGCAGTTAAGAGCGTGTAAATCATGGCGCGTTGGGCCAGGCCTTATAACAGAGACGGTGCTATGGAAGGACCGCGATACTGAACTTTCGATAGCTTCTTCAGGATAAACGGAGAACCGCCTTACATGTGTTCCTCCAGACCAGGGATGCCCCAGAAGGAAGCTCAGAGAAGCTTATTTGTAGCAAAGATCGTCATGACTCCAATACAAGCAAATAATTCTAATCTACGATGCACTCCATAAGGTCAGAAATGTGGATGTTCAGCAGTCGCGGTTTTGACTTTCGCTGAATATACAGCCCACAATATGATGTCGCTTATTTAATTTGGGTGGAATACATACCACTTTGGGCTAACACTATGGCCTTACTAAGGGAGATTTGTGAATTGGAACCTGCGTTATCATTTCGCGGCTTTTGCTGTGTACGCTCGGTGTCTTGTGTTTTAGAGTCACGTATATAGAAGGGGCGCAGGCTACCTGCATAACGCCAACAAGAGGTATTATAATTTAGTGGGCAGGAGATGGTAATCCTGTAAAACGGTGGGTGAGAATAACGTTAGTATGCACCCGAGTGGAGATTAGAAAATGTGAGAAATATGTATGGTCTGGACCGCACACGCTTGACATGACAGATGCATGGATATGAACAGAACAACTACTTGAAAATCAGGAGAGAAGCTGGAGGTAAAGGCAATGCTCTCACTGATACCTAGCTCTATTCGACACCCTTGCCTTTTAGCCTGAGGCCTCTGGATCACTGACTATCTCTGTCTTAGCATTGCCAGATTGGCCCCGTAAGACATGGTTGAACAGCTGCTTCAGCCGCGAAATAGCTTCCTCGCCGATTTGATAGTGAACGACCAGCCTCCCCCCTCTCACCCTAACACCGTACTGCTCACCCAGCTCGATGAAGCAGTTGAGCTCGATGCCACTAGCCTCAGTGTCGAGCCACACCATGTTCGAGTCGACAGGGTACGCGATCTTCCCGCCGAGATCAGACCATAATTGTGCGATTCTCTTCGCGTTTTCGTGTGACTGGGTTAGTTTTCCGCTAAGGAAAGTCTCTTCGACAGCCACACGGGCAGGCGCCGCGACAACGCCTGCCTGACGTAGCCCACCCCCAATAGACTTGCGGATCCAGCGGCAGCGTTTGATGAAGGGCTTGGTGCCGACAACAATGCTGCCAATGGGGGCACCGAGACCTTTGCTGAAGCAGAGGCTCACGCTGTCCATCTCGGCACAGAAATCCTTCAGGGTGCCTGCACCAGCGGCCACGGCCTCCCATAAGCGGGCTCCATCCATGTGCATGATGATGGCGTGCTTGCGAGCCCAGTCAGAGATGCGGCGAACTTCAGCCAATGGCATGATGGTTCCGTTGAGCGTATTTTCGAGAGAGATGACGCGCGTAGGGCAGGCGTGCACGTCGTCGGAGATGACAGCGTGCTCCTGGATTTCGTCGAGTGTGATGTACTTAGCATTCTTTGCGTCGATAGGCTGCACCATAGCCTGGCTTAGACTAGCAACACCGCCGGCCTCGTACCGGACAATATGTCCTCTGCGATCACACAGCACAGAATGGGGCGGTGAAGTCAGGTGGGAACGGAGGGCAACTTGATTACCCATGGTACCAGATAGGACTAGCATGGCATCCTCCTTGCCGGTAAGTTCCGCAATGAAGCGCTCGAGCGACAGGGTGGTTGGGTCTTCCATGAAGACATCATCGAGGAGCGTACACTGGGCAATGGCATCGAGCATCGATGCGGTTGGCGTAGTGGTGACGTCGGAACGGAAATCGAAGGCGGCGGGGTTCTGTGGCGAGCCCCAGGCATTGTGGCTGGCAGTAGCTGAGGCGTTGATGGAAGTCGGCGTGGAGGTATTGGATGTGTAAGCTGAAAACTCCGACATGACAAGGCGGCGGGACGACGTGTGTATGGATTTGGTTCGTTGGGTAGGTTTTGGTTGTCCTTGGGGTGTGTGAGGGTAATCAGGCGGGATGACGAGGACACAGGCGGAGGCGGAGGCACGTACTGAGGGCGCGAGAAAGCGGGGATAACTCTTGGAACAACAATAACCGCGGGGGAGGCATGGTAGAGTTATTTGATTGTGGCCTGCTTCTTGTCTGAGTAAAAGAATAGGGGAGACTGTGAATAGAAACTACCCCACTCCACAACCACCGTAGACCCCAGTTGATCACATGACCGTTAGCGCGCCTGGTCATGTGCGCACATGAGTTGTCTTGGCACTGGTCTCAACATTCGAATGAGAACAAATCCCGTACACCCCGTTGGCTGATCCATGAGGCCATTGCGACTTGATTTTTTTTTCCAATAGTTGTTCAGTGCCTTTCGTCGAGCATGATCTAAACATTTGCATGGGCCATCAGTCATCCCCTATCCCGAACCGATTGACCCACCCGCCCACCGCCCACCATCCTTTGCCATACTCATGTCCCGCTCTACTGTATTCCCTCCGCCCTCTTCGTTTATTAATGCAGCCGAGGAGAGGTATCGCACACTGCGCACTTTCCAAGCCCGCAGCCGGTCGGCCTGACGCTCATCGAGCTAACTCCAAGCCGAAACTCACTCATCCTAGTGTTCTAAATAGAGGTGCTGGCCTCCATGTGCATACTGTGCGTATGGCTCTGGCCTGTCGTAGTCCCCTACTGCCGTAAAGCTACGCCGAGGCACCCCATATGCACTGCTGTGTCCACCGTCGTACATGGGGACTAGCGTTGCGCCGTGTTGTGTATTGTACTGCTCAAATGGCTTCAACCAACTTCCCTCACGGCTTGACCCCCGTCTATGTGAGTTGCTTACCGTTGGATTCTCTCCATAAAGCCCCGGACTGTGCGGATAATCCGGCGCGGCATAGTCATGCCAAGAAAATTGATCTATTACACGCTGTCCTTGAGCCTCCCCTGGATGGACATTTAAGACATTTGAGCCATAACATCTTTGCCCATGCCGCGAATATCTAGTATGCCCAACAGGCTGCGGAGGAACCATCGGTGGACAGTTTCGGGGCTGAGGAACGTCCGAGACTCCCTGGCTTTGGTGTGTTTCTAGCAAAAGATAAGAAGAGCTATCTCCCTGTTGCTGCTGCTGCTGTCCGTTTTGAAATGATTGAGGAGGTGGTGCCATCGGCGGCGCCACACGGGTTGCTGGACTATATCGCCCATCTTCCCTTTGAACCATTCCTCGACCCCCCCTCGGGAATCGGTTAACGGTATGGTTCGTAGCACTCCGCTTATTCCATCGTGACATGGCGTCTAATATGGTCTGGCTAGACTAGCGCTGCCAGACTGAACGGCGTTATTTATAAAGAAGGTGGCTGGATGGTGTTGCAGGAGACTGGGCTGAGTTGGCCTTGGGTAAATTCAGAACAAATGGGCTAGAATTCATAAGGTTTGCATTTTATTGCATCTCCTATGATTTCACCAGGCCACTGGCCTCAATGATATTCTATCAAGGAGGCTACGCGGTCAAAGCGTTGGGATGCGCCAGGTCCAGTGGCAACAAACGTCCTACCTGAAATGCACCACGATACGGACGGGAACAACGAACACAGGCGTACATGTTGCCCTTGTGGGCCTCGTGATCGTGTTGATCATGCTGAGAGACCAAGGCGGCTCTCCCAGGACTCAGCCTTGTATCACACATCATTCATCATGTTCCCGCCATAAAGCAATCATTCATCTTCATCGAATATGCCACTTTAAAAAACACTATGAGAATACAACATGGGCCAACGAGCAGCGAACATGTCAACCTCATGTCTCCCTACTCCCGTGACGTCGTTGAAAGCGCGCATATCAATGAATGGGGCCATACAACCTCGCCTAACGCTTTCCTCGGCCAGTGCAGAACAGTATAAGAGAGATTGGCCGTGGAAATATGAGGGTTACAAAGCATTTAGCGCATGGATAGCTTCAGAGGATGATTTTTTTGTCTTCCGCCGCTTCGGAGCACTCAATGCAAACACAATTCTCTGGATGCAGGATCGTATCTCTCAGACCGAAGAGAAATTCGAGTAGTACCATAAAGAAGTGGAATCGGGCGAGGAGAACTCTTCTCTGCGCAATGACAGCTTCTGTTGGGACAGGAGTTACTTTCCGAAAAGGCATCAGTTAATGGCTGAGCTGTCACAGCTTTCTTCAGTATCTGACCTAATACAGACCAATACATTGACGCGTATTCTAAAATCCGTGCACGACCTCCTGCCGAGCCAAAGCAAATAGACAATGAGAAATTGGCTGAAACGCGGAGCTATTGATGGGCCTGAAAGGAAATTCGCTGATAAGGTTGACGATCTGATATCAATTAACCATCGTACAAAGCCGCCGTTGGGTGAGTGGCTCGAGTCCTTCAAGCCACTCCACCTTCTTCGCTTCTTCCGTGCCAAAGTCGTACCGGGCGTGCATCAAAACTCACCCGCTACCACTTACTCTTCAAACTCTACTTTTGACACCTTCACAAACATGAGCATAATCTTGGTTGGGCTGGTGATGCTGCTTTCGCCAATGTGGTAGCTGGAGTTTGTAAGCGAAAGTAGAAAGAGACTGGGCATCATCACCGGATTTTTATGCTTGTTCATCGGCCTAATGTCCACTGCGACGGTCAATAGACCTTTTGAGGTGGTCGCTGCCACAGCGGCGTACGTAGCTGTTTTGATGGTGTTTATGTAGATTGATGGGGTGGACTACTGATAGCTTGGCAAAAACCGAGTATTCAAGCAAGACATAGAACACACACGGCTAGAATTAGAACCAAAAGAACTAGATACGCTCCCTCTTTCCAAAATCATAGAGTAGTGATGACATGAACTTTTGCCACCCAGAACATGAACTTCTTTGGCCTATACCATGGCAAATGTGCGCTGACAACTGGTGGGATATAAATACAGCATCTTGGTCTTTCTGGGTCTAGCTGTACAAATGATATCACATGCATTGCCTTCATGACGACGTCGACCTGTCGGATGGCTAGTGTATGGTTGATCTGAGTACGTCCCTGGTCATCAAAAGGAGCGTGGCTGTCTTATACCTGGCTGCGGGGAAACAGAGCTCTAACCATACTCTGTAGAGGAATGTGGAGGATGACAGTACTTCGGAATGTCGAAGACTCAAAGACGAAACCGCTTCTGGTTCTGGCGGCAGTGCCGTAGCTCCCAGCTTTGTGCGGTCTTACCGGCGATTGTCCGGCGGTTGTCCGGCGGAAAGACTTGGCATTCGCGTCCTGCAACAGTGCAGCACACGTAATGACAGTAAGAATTAGCCCCCAATCTTCAAGTGGTTTAGTGCTCGCCTAAATAGGCCAGCAATGTGGTCGTGGGGGCTCGGCAAAGCGAGGCTGAAGCATCTTCACCATGGCTATCTCACCTCTCAAGAAACCTCACGCCGACGCGAGGGTCCTCAATGGCAGTGCCCAGCAATCTACCATGACCGTTTCACGGACGATCCGCTCCCCGTGGATGAGAGCTGGAATAACACGCGTGGCATAAATTCACCGCCACGCCCCGCGGGGGCCCAAATGGGACAACAACTCGGCCCGCTATCTTTACGGCAAGCTTACAATATGCCTACAACTTTTGAATTTGTTACGACTGACCCTGCGTCAAACCCGAAGCCCGGTAAAAGCCTGCAAATACGGAGCCGTTGTATGCAAGGAAAAAACAAGCGTGAGGGCTCCCGTCGGTCGCAGCAGGAGAAAAGACGATTGGCCAAACATGAGAGCCAGGTTGCACTACAGAATCAGCAAATGATTGCATCCAGGGTCTCGCCGTTTGGTTCTCTGATCAGCGATCTCGCCGTGATCCACTTCGCCGATCCACACATTGCGCCTGAGACCAAGGGTCAAGTATTCAAAGCTTTCGCCTTCAATGTGGCAAACCAGGCACTATGCCCCCTCGATGGCTATATCAATTTTGAGACCCTTGATATGGCCTCTTTTGAATGGCTTTTTTCAGATCCCGCCTTCCTGCACTCCGTTCTGGGCACCAGCTATGCCGTCAACGACTTCATGGTTCCCCACTTCACTGGTACACCCGGCCGCCAGACTGTATACCATGTTCGCGAGACCCTGGGTCTCCTACAGGTTAAGATGCGGAATGAACGCGTGTATGAAGATGAATCGGTGATGCACGTAGTAATCAATCTCGCGCTACTTGCCGCTGCGTTTGGCGAGTGGCGGGTTGCTGGAGAGCATTTCAAAGGCCTTCGCAAGATCGTACAGTTGAAAGGTGACTTGGAATTCCTGCGGACGCGACCGAAGCTGCATTTCAAGCTTGACCGGTAGGTGCTGAGCCTTGCCATACACACATCTGCCGTGGTTGGCGCTAATCTCTAAAAGTATCGACCTCGTGTGGTCACTCAGCTCGGGCAAAAAGCCTATGTTGCTCGAGCCGATCGTATCCTGGCACGCGATCAACCCTGCGCCGGGCGTTATCTTTCCCTCGGATCTATACCAGCCGCCTGCTCACTGGGGTCATAGGCTGAGCAATGTCTTTCTGGACGCCCAGTTCCTGACTCTGAAAATAAACGACAATGTTGCTAAGCGCTCCCGAGATGATATAGTCTCCTTCCAAAGTGTGCTTTCATCCATCCAGGCGCGACTTGTGCATCTTGGGGATGTTCTCACTAGTCCCGTTGAGGAGATGGTCCGCCTCACATTAATGTCATTTCTGACAACTACCGTCAAGGTTCCTGGGAGAAAACTTCCCTATGACTGGGTGAGAGAGAAGCTTCGCTTTACCTATAAGGAAGCCGCTGAAGGCTTGCTTTTGTACAATGCAAGCCTACGAGTGTGGATCCTTCTCACCATCGCGTTTACGGTGGCTAGAGACGGCGATGATTGGATTAAGGATGCTTGGATTAAGGTTGGGCTAGGACTCGACTGGGACACTGTGAAGAAACATATGATGCGGGTGATGTGGATCGAAATCATCCATGACAGGCCTGCCGAAGCGGCTTTTCAACAACTGCAGGGATTCAGCGTCCTATAACAGCATTTTCTGAGATGCATATCTAGTGCTATCCTGTTAATCGCTTGGTGTTCATTCTTGCCCGCTAAAGCACGTTCTTGCAATTTAGAACAATCCACTACATGTGACATAAGATATGATTTAATTACATTAGTTGTATTAGGGCATACCCCTACCCGAAACTTTAAATATATCACTTTTCAACTGCCGAACATTACGATTTCTTCGGACGTACGGAATCAGTCATAAATTATATTTCTGACGTTCTTTAATTTTTTCCAGCTATGTTGGCCTTCATTTCTCTATTGACTCTGCCGACATGCATCTTCTCCTACCTCTCATGCTAGCGGTAACCACAGAAGCACATTGTGAGTTTATATTCAGACCAATGTTCTTCACAAACTTATTAACTTCATGCTCGTAGACCGCTTCTCTAAAATCGTGGTAAATGGCATCACCGAACCCCAGGAATGGACCGCCGTCCGTCAAACCAAAAACTTCCAAACTAATTCAGGCGTCACCAGCGTGACGAGTGGTGACATGCGCTGCTTCCAGAACCGACCTGGTTCTTCCACCGCGACCATTGCTGCTGGCGACACTCTCGGGTTCGTTGCGAATGCCATGGTCTCTCACTTTGGTCCTGTTCAGTTTTACATGGCCAGGGTACCCGAGAATGCAAATATAAACACCTGGGATCCAGCTGGAAATGTATGGTTCAAGGTGGGATCGATTAGCGCGGTGCAGGGAAATGGGCCACTGACGAGCGATGAGATGACTTGGCCCGCGTATAGTAGGTTGCTTGTTATTTTAACTTTTATCGAGAGTAACACCAACATATTGTACCTTAGCTTCTTGATCTAAAAATGGCTGACGCATGTACTGGCAGAGAAATCGATTGTAGAGTTCACCGTTTCTAAGAATGTTCCTAGCGGGAAGTATCTCGTACGGGTCGAGAGCATCGCACTACACCAAGCGCAGTCAGTGGGTGGCGCGCAGATATACCTTTCATGTGCCCAGATAGATGTTACCGGTGTCGGGAAGGGCACACCGGGACCTCTGGTGGCGTTCCCCGGGGCTTATAGCCCAAACGATCCAGGGCTGCTGTGGTCGTACTACCCCGTTGCAACGAGTTATAAAGCTCCGGGGCCTACTGTTTGGACTGGTTAAATCAAGAGGATAGGCTTTAGATGCTGTTAGGTATCATACTCAATGACAACGATGACGACGGCGACAGCTTCTCTCATGGAAGTTTAGCCCCTTTTGAAAATTTGCTTACCCTCAATACATTGCGTGAAGCCCGCATAATTCCATGCCCGTTGGCTGTAGCTGGTAAGGTATTAAAGGCTCGCAATGGGCCTTTTCAGTGTCCAAGTGAACAGATTGGTGTATGCTTTTCTGAATTTGAGATCGTTGATAGGAATCATGATGCTCCGAGTCTTCTCTGCCACCTCGGGGCCGAAAATTCGTTAAGTGGATCTGGTGCTATGTAAGCGGTGGCGGTAGCTGCAGCATACTTAAATACGGCTCGAAAGGTACTGGAGAATTTTATCCTAAGGGTACCAGTACCTGATAAAGGCAGTATCTCTTTCTGAGACCTCAAGGTTCGGGTCCATTAGCTCTTCGCTTCCAGGAACTGAATCTATAGCGTATAATAGACTTGTAATCACAAGGCATAGGGCCATCATGCTTTAATCCTTTAGGTTTTTCCTCTCCTTTTATATACGCTTGAGATGCTACACCCAATGTAGTACGTCTTCTATTTCACTGCAAAGATTCGATGTTAAGTATACAGTCGGATTAGGGTCATACTGTTTTTAACTTCCATATACTCTTCTAACTACTACCAGCATACCTACGTAGACCGGGCGATGAAATTCGACATAATTATCACTTGAAGTATTGGCTAACTGAATAATCTAATCGGGTGAAACTTACAGTTAAGTTTTGATTTTTATATAACATTTGAATTTTCTTTGTACAGTCTTCGAGTTATCGTATATAAGCGGAAACACAGCTGTCTTTGGGATCTTTTTGGCGTGCTTGGGATGAATGTCTCGCGTGTGAAACTTATTCAATTAATAACATTTGAAAAGCTAACTATGTCAGTGTGGCCCGATTATCATAAGGCACATCTTAACAGACCATAGCTCAGCTACATGTTCTCAGTCACCTGCTGAAGTATTCATGATTCCGGTATTTTGAAACATCTCACATGCAATAACGTTTGGACTTCCCCCTAGTAATTAACTTCTAAAGCAATGATGATGGGCCTAGTTCACCTGATGATCTCGTGCACCCAACGGTCAAAGTGCTCGTCCCGCCTTCCGCATCGTTACTCGAGGACCGATAAAGCGTATACATTTCTGGGGGATGTCTTTTGGAATTTCAATCCCTATGCCTACGAATTCGTCTACCCTTCTTACTTTTATACTCTTTGAAGCACAGGCCTTCGCTAATACAAGAATTCAATGCATATCCTACGTCTACACTTAGCGGACACCATGTACCCTCTTCCTGTAGTCCGATGGTCTGCTTGAACGCAAAAATTGTTCTAGTTTTATGTTGTCATTGGCATAAAAAACTCTGGGGAGACGAAACCTTTTGCTATCAGGATAATTCTCCCTTGGCTATCGCTCTTTGAAAGAGGATCTAGTCTTCCATTTTAAACCTCTGTGATCAAAATTCCAGACGAGCAGTTTATAAGAAAGAATTTAATGGTCATGCCTGGACTTGAAGTTGGCTGCCCATCGAAGATGTAGATGGCCCGTGAGTGGTAAGATCCGTTCTGTTGTACCTATTGAGAATCCGCCTATCAACGGGCGTTGACGTCGTTCTATATGATAAGGGTACCACTCTGACAGAACTAGGTGCGTGTTAGGGTGAAATAGCTTTGGTGCAAGTGATTTGTTGATGACATACCATGCAAAATAATGGTATGGAAAGCTATAGCAGCGCTTATGTCGGGCATTCCCTATTTCGGCAGAACACAAGTTTACCGAGTATGCTGGCGAATACATGGTCTTTGCAATTATGATAGTACATGAGACCATCACATATAAACTAGGGAGGAGTGGTACAAGAAAAAGGACAAGTGCAAGGGTATCTGGATGAGAAAGCTCATGTGCAAGGTACCTTCCAGGTCCAGGGTGCTTTGTAAAAATAACGGAATCCTATGGAATGGGCATAAGGTATTTCATATCCAGCACTACCTTTACAATAACGATACCGTGAAGCTATAGCCTTGGCTAGCTACTTCTTCTTCTTCTTCTATAGGCTCGATTGAAGGTGGAAGAAATGGGTACCTCCATGTTTGAATAACCTATCAATTCCAGCCCTGGTAAAATAAGGGATTCGAGGGACAGAAGCTATTTCTCGGATCTAGGATTCCGCATGAGTGCTACTGTGTACACAGCACGCACTGATTTTGCTACGTACGTGGCGAGTAGATTGGCTCCCGCAACCCGCCAACCCGGAAGATAAAGGCTTATTATCTGTCGGCTAGTTTGTGAAGCTGCATAGACTCGACATATATGCCACCAGTAATTCACGTTTGCATCTTGGCATGCAAAGGCATGTCGGGAGAACCCTTCGGCTGCTGATGCCGGGGGCTGCCAGCATGTGTTGGCATACCTGCATGTGTTAATGAAACACCGTATGGAGGAAATTTCCGTTGTGGGTACCTGTTTAAAGTGGGAATGAAGCTAGAAAGGAACACGGATATAAAGAGAGGAGACTTTACTGTAGCAGATACGCTACCTGTCCAGGCACGGGGCTCCACTATTGTTTCGACTTCTGTTTTTCTTGTCCACATGCCGGCCATGAATACTGACGTGGACAAGCGCCAGAATGTTATCTTGTCGATCAGGGAAGTGGGTGTTGTGAGCCTCGAACTGAACCGGCCGCTTAAACGCAATGCACTTTCCCAGGACTTGATAGATGAATTGACAGGGGTGCTGGTCCAACTTGACCGAGACTCGACAGTGCGCGCCGTTATTCTTACCAGTGTTGGAGAATCCCCATTCTGCGGTGAGTGGAACCGAGCATAACGCCATGCTACGTCTGCTTGAGACTGACAGATGAACGACAGCCGGGGCGGATCTGAAGGAGCTGTCTCAGATATCCACGGCTCAAGCTTTTGGCAGATGCTGGCTTAAGGATGTTGAAGACGGCTTCGCGGCGTTTCGCAAGCCCATTATCGCCGCCGTGCGAGGGTTCGCAGTGAGTTTGCCGCCCTCGACGAGCAGGGGACTTCGGATGTAACCGAATATATTAGTTTGGTGGCGGCTTCGAAATTGCCCTCATGGTGAGTGCGAGGATTGTTCCCCAGATTCCGCTTCGCTGGAACAAGAGAGGCTCGCTGACTGGTTGCATGTGAAAGTGCGACATGATTTTTGCCTCGGCCGATGCTCGATTCGGCTTCCCTGAGATCAAACTGGGCACCATCCCCGGGGCTGGCGGTACACAGCGCCTGGCAAAGGCCTTGGGGAAGCACAAGGTATGTACGGCAGTGCATGAGCCCCCATTCCAAGTTTTGTGTCTCTGCTAACCTGGCAGAACAGGCCATGGAGATAATATTAACCGGCTCATCAGCAGCGGCGCCAGAAATGGAACGCGTGGGCTTGGTGAACAAAGTATGCAACATTGAACAGGATGTCATCGATGAGGCCCTCAAGGTCGCCAAGGTAGTGGCGGCTTTTTCGCAGCCGGCCGTAGGGTTGGCGAAACAGGCTGTGAAGGCCGGTGAGTGGCACAACATCATCCCCAACCCCCGGGGAATTAGGCGCTGATACCACACGCAACAAAGCTGAGGCCACAAATTTGAATGCAGGCTTGGAAATCGAGCGGTCGCTTTATTATAGTAGCTTCTCGCTCGACGACTGTCGCGAAGGCATTGCCGCCTTTCTGCAGAAGCGCCCACCGCATTTTCAACATAACTGAACGTGTATGTAAGGGGAGGCGCGCCGGAAGAAGGTGTATAGATCATGCGTAGCGCTGCAAACAATTGAAACAATTCTTTTCCCCCTCTTCACTATTCGGTCCTTTTGTGGTAAACAATGCATTAGTCTCCAGCTAAGTTGCCAGTGCCCCTATAGGATCTACACTATACATGGGTTGGTCAAGGAGCTACTTGGAAAAGCACAGGACTGGAATGACAAACCTGTCAAGCCTGCTCATTGCACAGGCGACAATCGCCTGAGGTACCACACCAGTCTGTTTTAGTATCTGAATCCCGCCTTAGACAAGCGCGCCCCAAACAACATCTCATTCGAGGAGAATTAGAATGGAAACTTAAAACGACTGAACCACAAGATTCTAGTAAAATCCTGTCTCGTTGAAGACCAGCCAAGAAAGCGGCAGTCTCGTGGACTGGATGCAAGAGTTAAGGTATCTTGGCTGAAGGTTGGTAACGTATCCCCTACAGACACTACCTTACGACTTTCGTAAGGCTAGTCAGCTCCATTTGGGCTAGAGATACGCAGATGACGACGAGTGGCTAACCTGGAGCCTTGACTTGCCTCGCCTGCAACGATGCTGGCCAGCGCTGGCGTTCAGTTATTCTGTTGGCTGCAAGAACCGGTGGGCATTGTTCCGCTTCTACCGCTCCAACAACCTAGGCTTTGAACTGAGGCGGGGATTCGCCTGGCCATGTTCATTGCCTCCAACTGCAGGCGCTACACTATCTGGATATGGCAGGATGTACTCCAGTTCCTACCGAGCACAACTGGCATCTCTCTCTACACCTGCCCGCTTTGAATCCGTTACGCGTTCGGCATACAACCCTTAACGGATTTAAAATATTTCTAATCATTTACTCATCATCTCACCCAAGACAGTTTGCGCATCCTACTCCGTTGGCCACGGGAAACCTAGAGCAGTTAATTTATCTCACCAGTCTAGTCCGTCGTCCAGGCATCACCACTTAATTGATCCCAACGTCGGCATGTCACAGCGCATAATGCAATGCCGCCTCGTGTGACTTCGGTATTCGCTCACGCGTGCTTATGCAAAAAGTCTAAATCACCACCAATGTATTGAGATGAGTTTTGGCTCTGCTCTGGTTCAAAGATTTCCATAACTTTGTATTCTTGTATGTAGTGGAGACGTCTCTAGCTGATAGCCTGTCTCCATGTTTGGTGTGCGGTAGTTTGGTCTACAAGCTCCCAGCTACTGAAGCAGAGTGGCAAAATGTATAGAACATTCAAGAACGAGAGACAGCACATAACAGCGAAAGCGTAACTAGCAGGGACCCCCCGGCCTGCGGGTCCGGGGCAATGCCAGAAAACGGCAGCTATACCGTGTTTCTGGTAGCTTTGACCTCTGGTCCCACTGCTTGCTCCAACTGAGCGGCAAAACCCATCGCGAAAGCCGTATAGGAAAGCAGAAACAGCCAGCGTGTGATGTCTGACTACGAATTTTCTTGGCCATGTACTTAGAACTGTGGGTGATTGGCTACTCGGGTTGACTTCATTAATGGGAACTGATGTGGGTGAACCGTGGCAAGATGGCCCGCTAAAACGAGTCAATGAATGTGGGAGCTATTTCCTGAAAAAAGGTCGACAGGTAAATATGAGAATTGCGGTTCAACATTTCCCCGTTAAGCTTGTAGGTATATAAGACTGTTACGCTCCAAGGAAGCACAGCGCCGATTTCTACTCATTGAGAAGATCTCTGATGCATATTTTATAAGCTGCTACTTGCGAGATGGACTCTCCAATTCTTTTCAACGGACTCTCAGACCTTGCTGGCAAGGACCAAGTCTTCTTATCTCAGTACGGGCGGGGCTCGACCATTAAAGCTCCTCATGCAACTGTTCATGGGGCTTTCGAAGGTATTGTCGATTCTCACCCCCACCAGATTGCAGCAACCTTCCAACACGAAAGGATCACCTACCGCGAGCTAGACGTTGCTGCGAACCAGCTGGCAAACTACCTCATTGCATCCCGGCTACGACCGCAACAGCGGGTCTGCCTCGTAGCTCAACGCTCGATCGAATTGTTGATAGGAATTTTTGCAGTTCTGAAAGCCGGCGGCCAATATGTGCCTATTGATGGTGGAGTCTCTTCTGAGGTAGCCATGGGACACATCTTCCAAGATACAGGAGCACAATTCATTTTATGCCTCCCTCATCTAGAAGAGAAAGTGAGACGCAATGCCTCGAGGACGACATTAGTCATTTTGTTAGGTAAAAAATCGGAAGCATTATGCTCTCAACAGAGACCGGATATCTCTGTATCACCTGAGGATGGAGCGTACGCCATCTACACGTCTGGTAAGCTCTGTTCCATTTACTGCGGACTACTCTCATATACTTCTAGGGACTACAGGCAAGCCAAAAGGTGTAGATGTGTCTCATGGCAATGTTACGAACGCACTGTTGTTGGAGCCAGCTAATCTTGGCATTACTCTGGGCTCCAAGGTCGCACAGGTCCTGAATATTGCGTTTGATATGGGTATGGATCTTGACCTATACATCTCTTGTCAGCTACTTATATTAGCGTGTAGGCGCTTGGGAAATTCTAGCCTGTCTCATGAATGGAGGTACGCTGCGCCTTAGGGGTTCGGACTGGGTGGAGACGCTGAAAAAGGTGGGGCCTCGTTGAAACCGCTCGCTCCCTCAAGGCGGAATTAACCAACACAGATTGATACATTGATCTCCACGCCATCAATCCTGTCCAAGTTCCGCCGCGATGATTATCATAACATCAAGACCATCGTCACAGGCGGTGAGCCATGTCCCCAAACGTAAGATCTCGGACAACCGTAATCTTACAGCGTCTAACTGCAACTAGTCTCGCCGATGAGTGGGCACAGTCGTCGATATTTTACAACATTTGCGGTCCAACCGAGATTACTATTCTCAATACTGCGCATCGACACATCCCGGGACAGCCGCTTTCGATTGGACGACCTCTACCCAACACGACTTTGTATGTGCTGGACGAAGATGAGAAGCCGGTTCCGGTAGGCTCCAAAGGCACCATGTGGGTGGGTGGTGCGGGTGTGTCGCGCGGTTACATCAACCTGCCCGAATTGACGGCTAAGCGATACAAATTCGACAAGTTCTTGAATGATGGGTAAGTTGTATTCCATAAGTTAACAGTTCGTTCTGTTGACCTGGAAGCTCTGTGATGTTCAACACAGGAGACATTGTGCAATGGGGAGAAGACGGTTCTGTGAAGACGTTTGGGCGTGCTGATGACCAAGTAAAGATCAAGGTAATTAGGAACCCAGCCCTCGATTGCACGGAAGTGAGGCCTGTGACGCTGACCATATTTGGTACTACCAATAGGGATTCCGCGTTGAACTTGATGGCGTGACGGCCGTTCTCGAGGTATGCATGCCCAACGCCCACCAACCCTTCCCTCCCCTCAATGCCAATGGCGGTTAACTTGACGTGCAGAAATATCCCGGTATCACGCGCGCATGTGCAACAGTCGTCGAGGGGGTCCTGTTTGGCTTCTATGCGGCATCCACCTTCATCGGCGAGGATGACCTGAAAGCCTTCGTCCAACAACATCTCCCGTACTATTCTGTTCCTGGGCAATGGATATTTATTGCTGACATTCCCTTGACCTCGAACGGCAAGGTGGATAAGAAGCAGCTCGCCGCCCTGGCCTTGCGGGCGAACAACAATATCACAGAGCTTTTCTACACCGCATCAAGCGGTGCGAGCTCCACTACGGACACCGAGAAGAACGGCGGCAGCATTGCCAACCTATCTACAAACAGCTCGGATGATTCTTCAACCACAGCCATCGAAAAGCCCGAGCTGCTCCCGGCGAAGAACGGCTTCTACGGCCAAAGATGGCTTCGTCATCGTGCATTCATCTTGTATCGGAAGTTCTTCAGTGTGGTTGTCATGGCAAATGTCGCTGCGGCAGTCGCTGTCTTGTACTTAGAAGTGCACAAGGGCAGGCGGATGCTCGCAGACCTTGCAACAGCTACGGCAACGAATCTCTGCATGGCGGTCCTAATGCGCTCTGAACCCGTCATCAACCTCCTCTTTACCGTCTTCTGCTCCGTACCTCTGTGCTTTCCGCTCTCGATTCGACGACACTGTGCTCGCATTTTCCATATTGGTGGCATCCATAGCGGGTGCGCTCTTTCCGCCACGATGTGGTTCGGAATCTTCGCCATTGTTGCAACCCTCGACTATGCCAAGGGCACTGGCCATCGCTCCGTCAGGCTCGCTTCCATCGTCATCACCTACCTCATTCTTTTGTTACTCATTGCTATGGCCTCGTTGTCTTATCCAGCCTTCCGAGCTAAGCACCATGATACTTGGGAAATGGTGCATCGTTTTGGCGGATGGATGGCTCTTGTTTTACTGTGGATCCAAGTTTACTTTACTACCAAGGACCTCAATCCGGGCAGAGCACTAAGCCAAACCTATCCCAGCTCTCCACCAGTCTGGCTGCTCACCGTCGCGACTATGGCCATCATCTTTCCTTGGCTCCACCTTCGTAAGGTCCCTGTTCGTTCCGAAGTGCTTTCTAGCCACGCTATTCGCCTTCATTTTGACTACACAAATCCTGTAGTTGGAACCGCCGTGCGCCTCGCTGAGCGGCCCCTGGTGGATTGGCACGGCTTCGCCACCATCACCAATGCAAATGGCAAAGGTTTCTCCCTTATCGTTAGCAACGCAGGTAATTTTACGAAGCGCACAATTGAGAGAGCCCCTTCCTGTATCTGGGTCCGTGGCATCCCGACTTGTGGGGTGCTGCGCATTTGTACAGCGTTTAAATCCGTCGTACTAGTGGCAACGGGGTCTGGGATTGGGCCTTGTCTTGCTGTTATTCTGGCCAAGAAAACTCCTGCACGCATTCTTTGGACGGCGCCCAATCCTGAGCAGATCTTTGGCAAGAGCATCATCAACGCCGTCTTTGAGAAAGACCCGAAAGCTATCATTCATAATACCCGAACCATGGGAAAGCCGGATATGAATTTGATGGCGTACCAGCTCTGGAAAGAGAGTGGAGCTGAGGCGGTTTGCGTGATCAGTAATAAGACGTTCACTACAAGGATCGTGTATGCCATGGAAAGTAGAGGAATCCCGGCTTATGGGGCGATTTTCGATTCTTAGATTGACTGATACCTTATGTTTTATTGTTTTAGTGTAGAGCGCCTAAAAGACTACCTGTCTCTTTCTCTCTCCTCCTCTCTTTTCCTATTACTTTTTCTTTCTTTCGCTCTTCTTCTCCTTTTTCTTCTCTCTCTCTCTCTCATATATATTTTATTTAACATTATAATATTTAGTACTTTATATATAGTAGGGCGACAAAAAGAGACTAATCAAAAAAACAGGTTTGTTGCTCGGTTATTCGAAGCAGATCATAACGTCAACAGCCTGGCGAACTTCAAAAGCTCCAACAGGTACTCGAATCATAGAACCTCGCTTTCCATTACCGCAGAACGAGGCTCCGAGGACATTGTGAACATCTCCTTACATGCAAGCGCTGACCCCGACCTATCCGATGACAGTAACTGCAATTCTCTCTGATACGCTGTCGCTCAGGGGCACCCGGCTGTGATATCTTGCTTGTCTGACCGGGAGCTCAACGTCAATGGTAAAGACACATACTGTAGATCCCTCTATCTAACCATATGATTGCATGCATCGAGCCGTCTAGATATCCCTTGCCTTGTTGTGGGAGCGTATATCGGACGCGCGTATAGTATACATCTAAAGCAAGGGTGCCACAGGTGCGCCAGACACCTTGCCAGTGAAAAGGGCCATGTAATCGGACATACATTGTAGTGTGCCTACTCGAAAGAAGGTCCACGGGCCCGGGAGTCACCCAGTCCTCTTATAGCCTAAAGCACCACGTGACTTTGAAAATCGCCGTGAGGAAACCGCTGGCAATACACAAAGTTGGAATGTTAGCGTACGTCGCTTCGAAAAATAGGAAGAAGGGAGCCTTTGGACTTTGAAAGAATCGCTGGCAATACACAAAGTTGGAATGTTAGCGTACGTCGCTTGGAAAAATAGGAAGAAGGGAGCCTTTGTACTTTGAAAGTATCGCGCCAGATGGAACAAAGGCCTCGTTCTCCTTTTATTGTTAACTAATAAGCTCTTAGATATCTTTTCGTGTATTTATAGGAAATACGTCGACCGTTATTCTTCAGAAAACCCAACAAAACTAATCATGACTAGCAGTGATTCTCAGCAGAAACGCCAGCTATTAGTCTTACTATCTGACGTACTGAGAAACAGTGATTTTAGAAAACAGAACTTCTACTCTATAAAGTCCCTTAATTCCGACAAGTACCCAGATCTGGCCGGCTTGGAATGGGATGGATTCCAGAAATGGGTTGAGGATGATCTCGAATTCCCGCGTATTCTCGATACAATACTTAACAGCGATAAATCAACCGCTATAAATCCAAGAACTTTTATCGAGCTCCATGAGAAGCCTGACTATAAAGGCGAGCAGAAAGAGCAAAGTCGTCTGTTTTCTCGTTGGATTGGTCAGGCGTCCCATAAGGAGCCCGACTGTAAAAGCGAGCAGTGGGGTCTGCTCTCCAAAAGCGAGCAGGCAGAGCGGTGGCGTCTGTTCGATAGTTGGTTTAGTCATGTTTACGATACCATCGTCACCAAACCCTGCTTTACACCTCATATATTAGCTCTTTTCGTAAATGAAAAGGAATTCGCGGACCAGATCTCATCTAAGAGCTGCGGGGTCCACCAACGCCTTCGCAACTACGAGACTTTCCGAAGGTGGGTCGATTGTGAAAATGATAGGCGTTTGGGGGTTTACCAACGCCTTCGCGGCTACGAGACTCTCCGAAGGGAGGTCTATTGTGAAAATGAGGGGGAGGTCGATAGTGATGATGAGGGGTTTCCGGAGGTCGATCGTGAGCAGGCCGCACAGAAATATATCCGGGAGGCACTTGAAGGTATGTGGCGTGGCCACACGTATACCTGGGATTCAATACTAGCTGAAATAGTCGATTTGAATATCAGCCTGCCCGTTGGTCCCATTCATGACGGAAAAGCAGAGTTTCGGGTCATGTTCATGCCCTTTGAGGGGCCTACATGGCCGGATAATGAAAGTATGACGTTCGAAGATATCCCAGACGAAGACTCAGACGACTACTCGGACGACGACTCGGACGACTACTCAGACGACGACTCAGACAACAACTCAAACGACGAACCACTAGACCCATGGTTTAAAGAACTACTAGACCCGTGGTTTTTTGGTCTCAGCAATGCTGGAAACTGTTTCTTTGGCTTTCAGATCGGTTGTCTATTGGCTGGAACCACCCAAACCAACATTCCAGTTGCTATAGGCATCTCCAACGCTACCTTGGAATATGATGGCATCTATCTTATCCATCCGGAGCTTTGCTTTTCCTCTAGCTCCTCTCTACCAAATAACTGGGTTAGCCTGTTTAATGACCAGGCTGGTGTAAAAATTGCTAACAAATGGGATGATCTTACGTGGGACCACCTTTCAGACGGCAGATCTATTTGGGGAGACGCGAGTACGATTTTGGACGGGGCTATGGTCCGTAATGTTACCCGACATCGTGTTCAAATGTTATATGTCTGGCCACCTAAACTAGACCTTCTGGAGGACGAATAAAACGTCGAGAAAGAGGGGATGAAACGCTGCAGGGAGTAAATATTCTAGGTGTATATCGCCACTGTGCTTCTCGCCGATCAGGCTAGTTAATTTCCTTGCCGCTATCAAGGTAGGTCATTATATTTGCTTATAATCTACACTTTGCCACTCATAGTTTTAGTTCTATTACTTAGCTTTTTTATAGATTAATAGTCTTTTCTAATTCTAGTCGCGTGAGAGTGCATCACTCTGGATCTTGGTAATATTGGAAATCTTTCTGGCTGTTGGAATTATATAACTAGTATCATGTGACTACTCAGCTTGCCGTCGGTTTGCTGGCAGCTTTCCGCCAGCTTTCTAGCAGTATGCTGGTAGCTCTCCGAGTTACGTGACTAGTATTACGTGACTGCTCACCGTCGGTTCGCCGATAGCTTTCCCGCGGCGTTCTAGCAGCTTTCCCGCAGCTTTCTAGCGGCTTGCTGGCAGCTTTCCACCAGCATGCTGGTAGCTTTCTAAGTTATATAACTAGTATTACGTGACTACTCACCGGCGGTTCGCCTGCAACTTTCTAGGTCACGTGATGGCGCCTATATACTATAGCCTCTAGCGCTCCATACGTTGTAGAGTTTTTCTATATATATAAGCCCCTCTATAGTTCTCTCTTAATAATTAATTATCTATTCTTAAACCTACTTTATAGCTATAGACTAATTTAACCTATATATCTATTACTATATTAATATTAATTAATAGCTAGTTTTTTAAAAGCTATAGATTAATAAAAAATATCTAATAAAAGGAATTTCTCTAGTTTATTAAAACTTAGCTCTAGTATTAGAAGTAGTTAACCCTTAATATTCTTTCTAATATTAGTCTAGGATAATAATTATTAGTATAAAAAATAGAGATATTTATTAAAAACTATTTTTAATATCGCTTCTTTTAATAAATCTAAAAGAGATCTATTATAAAGCTCCCTAATACTAGTCTAGCCTAGAAACTAGATCTATATTAACTATATAATTTATTTATAGAGAACTTATATATAATCTACTAGTATATTATAATATAAAGAGATTTAAACCTACTCTTAGTTTAATAAACTCTATATATAAGAATATACTAATTAACTATATAACTTTTAAAATAGTATTACTTACTAGTATTTTATCTAAGATAATAACTATTATAAGAATAGGTATAGGCTTCTATATTAATAT